>ENA-ORXR01000848-ORXR01000848.1-marine-metagenome-genome-assembly--contig:-NODE-848-length-36821-cov-16.664571_pt1 | contig 36821 bp, 30 predicted proteins | sample MGYA00237866_ERZ511479 | MGnify/ENA metagenome assembly ERZ511479
TATTTCCTCGCGACCTGTCATCGCGCAGAGAACACAGATTCAAAAGAACGTTTAGAGGCCATATTCACGGCCTTGGTCCAGATCGCAAAAGAAAAACCGGTCGTCCTACCATTGCATCCACGTACGCGTAAAATGGTAACAAATTTCGGGTTAGAGAATCTTCTTGAGCCCATAACGATCCTTCCTCCGGTGTCATTTTTAGATATCGTCGCCTTGACGCAGTCAGCCAAGGCCTTGCTGACCGATTCAGGTGGTATGCAGAAAGAAGCCTACTTCCACCGTATCCCTTGCATTACGCTACGGGACGAGACCGAATGGGTGGAAACCATCGAATCAGGTTGGAATCAGTTAGTTGGAGCGGATTTCAACGCAATTTGCCATGCAGTCTCAACTCTTGAGCCGGGCAGGCAGGAGATACCTGAGTATGGTGATGGCAACAGCTCCCATGAAATCGTTCAGAAAATTCTAACGTTGAAATCTTAGATGGTTTTCGCAACCTTTGTATAATTATAAGCATCGCACCCTAGAAGTCCTATGGCCATTCCACTACTTGATCTCGCAGCCCAAAACCTTCCTCTTGAAGAGGAGTTCGTGGCAAAATTCCGTGAAATCCTACACTCCAGCCGGTTTATTCTTGGGCCTGAAGTAGAAAAGCTCGAGGCTTCTTGCGCTGAGCTCTCAGGTGCGAAGTATGGCATTGGGGTCAGTTCGGGGACAGATGCTCTATTACTCGCTCTTATGGCCTTAGATATCGGACCTGGGGACGAAGTCCTTTGCCCTACCTTTACGTTTTTTGCCACAGCAGGTTGTATTTCCCGAACCGGTGCAACCCCCGTTTTTGTCGATGCATGCCCCGTCTGTTATAATATCGATGTAGCGGATGCTCGTAAAAAGATTACCAGCAAAACCAAGGCAATTATTCCAGTTCACCTCTTCGGCCAGTCCGCCGATATGGACCTCGTCATGGATCTCGCCAATGAGCACAACCTCAAAGTGATTGAGGACGGAGCTCAAGCCATCGGTTCAACTTATAAAGGGAAACCCGTCGGAGGCATTGGCGATTTCGGAACCTTCAGCTTTTTCCCCTCCAAAAACCTCGGTGGCTTTGGTGACGGTGGGATGCTCGTGACCAACGATGAGAAACTGTATAACCTCGCTAAGATTCTGAGGGGACATGGCTCTAAACCGAAATATTTTCACAAGTTTGTCGGGGGAAACTTCCGGCTAGATCCCATCCAAGCCGCCATGCTTTCCATTAAGTTGCCCCACTATTCCAAATACACCGAAAACCGTCGTTCTAACGCTGCTTATTACCTCGAGGAATTCCTCAAGCATAACGGGTTTGTTCAGGCTAAAGAAAGCGACTGCTGCTGCCCAGAGACGAAAGCGCAGCCCTCAAAGCCTAAAGTTACCCTGCCGGTAGTCTATGAGCACAACGGTCATATTTGGAATCAGTTTACCTTGCGTATTCATGGTGAAGGAAGACGCGATGCCATCAAGGCGCATCTCATCGAGAAACAGATCGGTTGTGAAACCTATTACCCAGTTCCCATGCATCAGCAGGAATGTTTTAGCGACCTGCCTCCTCAGGCCTGTCCGGTAGCCGAGGTACTAGCGAAAGAATGTATTAGCATTCCAATTTACCCTGAACTTGAGCGCGCCCAGCTCGATGAGATTATTCAAGCCGTTACCAGTTGGGTTTAACCTCACTGTGTGATTCGATTTTACTGACCCATCTAGACTTAATTCCATGAAATACCTTCTGACCGGAGTAGCCGGATTCATTGCATCCAGAACCGCAGAGCTCCTTATCGAAGGGGGGCATGAAGTGGTTGGGGTAGACAATCTCAATGATTATTACGATGTTCGGATGAAGCAGTACCGATTGGACCGCCTTCTGGCGGAACCTCGCGAAGGCGCATTTGAATTTCACCAGCTCAATCTTGAAGATCTTCCCGCATTAGAGGTCCTCTTCAAAAATAATCGCTTCGATGCTGTAATCAACTTGGCCGCTCGCGCTGGGGTTCGTTACAGCATGGAGAATCCACACGTATACTTGTCGACAAACGCGGAAGGTTCTTTGAACCTATTGCATTGCATGCAGCGACATGACGTATCGAAATTTGTCTTGGCATCGACGAGTTCGCTTTACGCAGGGCAGCCTATGCCATTTTTAGAGGATGCACCGGTGAATACCCCGATCTCGCCTTATGCGGCTACGAAAAAAGCGGCTGAGGTCATGGCCTACAGCTTTCATTTTTTGTATGGTATCGACGTTTCAGTCGTCCGGTACTTTACGGTTTTTGGTCCTTGTGGCCGCCCGGATATGAGTATTTTCCGTTTCATCAAATGGATTGATGAGGGCAAGCCGATTCAATTGTTCGGAGACGGAACGCAAAGTCGCGATTTCACCTTCGTTGATGATATTGCGCGTGGAACAATCGCGGCAACAAAACCTCTTGGATATGAGATCATAAATCTTGGTGGCGGGAATAATCCGATCGATTTGAATACGATCATTGGTTGGATCGAAGAGCGCCTTGGCAAAAAAGCCACCATTGAAAACTTACCCTTCCACAAGGCGGATCTCATGTCTTCATGGGCAGATATCAGTAAGGCGAAAAGGTTGCTTGAATGGGAACCGACGATGGATATCCGAGCGGGGGTCGACCAGTGTGTAGATTGGCACATCGCTAACCGCGATTGGCTTAAGGATATTCAGGAATGAAAATATTTGTAACAGGTGGTTGCGGCTTCATCGGTAGCAATTTGGTTCGTCACCTTATCGCTGCAGGACATGAGGTCCTTAACTTAGACGTCCTTGGGTATGCCGGAAACCTATCTTCGTTGGAGGATATAGCTGATTCGGAAAATTATCGTTTTGTGAAGGGATCTATAACAGATCGTAGCACCTTGGACGACTGCTTCAATTCGTTTGCCCCAGACGCGGTCATGCATCTTGCCGCGGAATCTCATGTAGATCGTTCGATCGATGGGCCGGAAAATTTTATCGATACAAATATTGTCGGTACATTTCAGATGCTACAGGCCGCGCTGGCGTATTTTAAATCAAACGAATCTATAAAGGACTCTTTTCGCTTTCTACATGTTTCTACGGATGAAGTGTATGGATCTTTGGGGGCGACAGGAGCGTTTAGCGAGTCTACCTCATACGATCCGCATTCACCTTATTCGGCAACGAAGGCTGCATCTGACCATTTGGTTCGAGCTTGGTTTGATACCTACGGCCTCCCTGTTTTGGTTACCAATTGTTCGAATAATTATGGTCCATATCAGTTCCCCGAAAAATTGATTCCAGTTTGCATCCTGAAGATCTTAAGTGGTCAGCAGATTCCCGTATATGGCAAAGGCGAAAATGTTCGGGACTGGTTGTATGTCGAAGACCATGTTGAAGCATTGGTCCGCGTGGTTCAGCAGGGATCAGTTGGAGAAACCTATAATGTTGGCGGCAACAATGAGCGTTCGAATATCGAACTGGTTCATTTGCTTTGCGAATTGATGGATGAGCTAGCTCCAGCCACATCTGGGAAGCCACATCACGAGCTAATCACCTTTGTTGCGGATCGTCCTGGTCACGACCTTCGATACGCCATTGATGCGACCAAAATTAAGCGTGAATTGTCTTGGACTCCTTCCGAAGATTTTCAGTCTGGGTTTAGAAAAACCGTCGTCTGGTATTTGGAAAACAGAGCTTGGTGGGGACCACTTCTTGGCGAAGGTCAAAGCCCTAAACGCATTGGTTTGGGAGAAAAATCGTGAAGGGTATTGTCTTAGCTGGTGGATCTGGAACAAGGCTGCATCCTATCACTAAGGGCACGTCCAAGCAGCTTTTGCCGATCTACGATAAGCCGATGGTGTATTATCCGATATCGATTTTGATGCTAGCTGGGATCCGGGAGATATTGATAATTTCCACACCGGAAGACCTTCCTCGTTATCGAGACCTTCTTGGAGACGGTGCAAGCTTTGGCGTAGAGTTTAGCTATGCGGAACAGCCTTCGCCTGATGGTTTGGCTCAGGCCTTCATTATTGGGGATTCTTTTATTGGGTCTGACTCCGTCAGCCTCGTTTTAGGCGATAACATTTTTTATGGGCAAGGATTGTCGGAAGTGTTGCGGGAAGCGGCATCTCGTAAGCAAGGCGCCACGGTTTTTGGAAAGCAAGTGAAAGACCCGCATCGATTTGGTGTGGTTGAATTCGATGAGCAACAAAATGCCATCTCGATCGAAGAGAAGCCCGAGAATCCTAAGTCTAATTTTGCAGTCACCGGTTTGTACTTTTACGATAATGATGTGATTGAAATTGCGCGGAACATAAAGCCATCACCGCGAGGGGAGTTGGAGATTACCTCGGTAAACCAAGCATATCTTCAAAGAGGTGACTTGAAGGTTGCGATGCTCGGCCGTGGGTATGCGTGGCTCGATACGGGTACCCACGATAGCCTTCTCGAAGCAGGTAATTTTGTCGCGACCTTAGAGCATCAACAAGGGTTTAAAATCGCCTGCCTCGAGGAAATCGGCTTTCGAAATGGATGGCTATCTTCTGAAAAGTTGGAGGAGCAATCGCAGGCCTTGGGCAAGACGAATTACGGCGAATACCTTCGCAAGCTGATAGAAGAATGAAGCCGGTTTGGATCGAATTTTCTCCGAAGGGAGATGCTCGTGGGGGCATGTATGTCCTCGAAAGTGAAAAAAATCTCCCCTTCACGCTAAAGCGCGTCTATTATATTTTGGATGTACCGCCAGAGACGTCTCGCGGCTTTCATGCGCACAAAGCTCTTGAGCAAGTTGCGGTTTGCATGAAGGGGTCATGTAAAATGATTCTAGATGATGGCAAAGACAAAGGTGAATTTCTTTTGGACAGCCCTTCTAAAGGGCTTTACATCGGGAATATGATTTGGCGCGAAATGCATGACTTTACTGAAGATGCTCTTTTGGTGGTCTTTGCTAGCGAGTATTACGAAGAAGAAGACTACATCCGCGATTATAACGAATTTTTATCAACCGTGACGTAAAGGTATGATCCACTCCACCGCAGAAGTACAAACTGAAGACATCGGTAAGGACACCTTTGTTTGGCAGCACACCGTCATTCTTGCGGGGGCTCGTATTGGCCAGGATTGTAATGTGAACGCCCACTGTTTTATCGAAAATGACGTCGTCGTAGGAGATGAGGTTACGGTCAAAAGTGGTGTTTATCTTTGGGACGGAGTCGAGCTAGAAGACCGGGTGTTTGTTGGACCTAATGTTACTTTTACCAACGATGTGCGCCCGCGTAGTAAGCAGTATCCGGAGGAGTTTTTGCGGACGAAGGTCTGCGAAGGTGCCAGTATCGGAGCCGCAGCTGTGATTCTCCCAGGGCTTACAATCGGCCGCTATGCGATGGTTGCAGCCGGAAGTGTTGTCACTCGAGATGTGCCTCCCCACCGCCTGGTAATGGGCTCTCCTGCACGAGTTTATGCCAAAGTGTGTATCTGTGGACGTACCATTTCTGAAAATACAGAAACTTGCTCCTGCGGAGAGGTGCTTCCTTCATGATTCCTTTTCTTTCACTAAAAGACATAAATGCTCCTTACCGTGACGAAATCGTCGAGGCGGTTACACGGGTTATCGATTCCGGTTGGTATCTCATGGGAGAAGAGTTGGCTCAGTTCGAAACTGCGTTCAGCCAGTATTGCGGCACAAGCCAGGCCATCGGTGTGAGTAATGGTTTGGATGCGCTTGTTCTGATTCTTCAGGCTTATCAAAGCTTAGGGGTTATGGCGCCGGGGGATGAAGTCATCGTTCCTGGCATGACCTTTGTTGCGACATACCTCGCCGTCACCGAGGTCAATATGGTCCCCGTTCCCATTGACGTGGAGGCCGTAACCGCAAACATTGATGCGAAACTCATTGAGGCTGCGATTACCGATCGCACCCGTGCCATCATGCCCGTCCACCTTTATGGACGACTTGCCAATATGGCTGAGATAAATCGGATCGCTAAAAAATATAATCTTAAAGTGATTGAAGATGCGGCTCAAGCCCATGGGGCGATGGATGCCGATGCCCAAAAGGCAGGCTCTCTTGGTGACGCTGCTGGGTTTAGTTTTTACCCCGGTAAGAACCTTGGAGCGCTTGGGGATGCCGGAGCAGTTACGACAAACGATGAAGAGTTAGCCACTCAGATTCGATCTCTGCGGAATTACGGTGCCAAAGAAAAGTACCTTCATGAGCTTCCCGGTGGGAATAAGCGGATGGATGAAATCCAGGCCGCAATCCTCTCAATCAAGCTCTCGTATCTAGACGGGGAAATCGAAAAAAGACAATCGGTGGCTACTCGGTATCTGAACGGAATACCGACTCGAAAGGTCGTATCCTTACCGGATGCACCGGTCCCTGCTTGCTCACATGTTTGGCATCTCTTTACCTTGCGTTCATCAAGCCGCTCCACTTTTCAAGAGCATCTTCAAAGCCAAGGGGTTGGAACCCTGATTCATTATCCGACTTCTGCACATCGTCAACCGTTGTATGCAGACTATAATTTCCCTAAGCTGCCCGAGTCCGAAGCATGGGCTTCAGAAACAATTAGCCTGCCAATTTCGGCAGGCTTGAACGATGAAGAAGTGGAGCAAATCATTCAGGCGGTTTGCTCCTCCCGCGAGGGAGTCTAGATGACAGATCGTCCCTCTCCTAAAGTCTCTATCGCAATCATTACATACAACCAGATTGATTTCCTCAAAGAGGCGATCGAAAGTTGTTTGTCACAGACCTTTCAAGACTTCGAAATTATCATTGCTGATGATGGTTCGACTGATGAGACCCACGAATACGTTACATCTCTAGCCGAGACGGACCATCGTATTGTTCCCGTCCTTTCGACAACGAATACGGGGGTAACCTCGAACTCGAATCGGGCCTTTCATGCCTGTAGCGGAGAATTTATTGCTTGGTTAGGAGGTGATGACCTTATGCTCCCTAGTAAGCTTGAAGAACAAGTTGCTTTAATGGAGAGCGATCCTGATTGCGCACTTTGTTACCATGATGTGGAAGTGTTTGAGTCCCAAACCGGAAAAATTTTAAGGCACTTTAATTCAGGGCCGAAGGGCCTGAAACCTCGTGAGGGGGGCGCGGAGGCCTTGCTGATTCATGGAACCATCAACTGTGGTTGTGCAACCATGGTGCGGCGGAGTGCTTGTCCAGAGTATGGGTTTGATGAGAAAATTCCCGTTGCTTCAGATTGGCTGCATTGGATCGAAACCACCCGGAATGGCAGTGTCAAATTTCTCCCCAAGATATTGGGTCGCTACCGTAGGCACGCGGGAAATTTAACCGCAAAACCCAGAGCGGGCGACCATGAGTTCCTTCTTACCCTTGGAATTATCGAAGCGCGATATCCCGAAATGGTATCCCATACGCGAAAAAGACGAGCGTCGCTTCTGTACACCCAAGCTAGGCGGTTTGACCGCGGTGGGAATAAGCAACTCGCGCTCAAAAATGCTTGGGAAGCCTTTCGTTTACGCCCATTTCACATGCAATCTATTCTATTCCTCGGATTCGCATGTTTTAAGCGTTTCCTCTAAAGAACGAAGTCAAGCCGGAGAAACCAGAGGCGGGTTTACCACGCTCAGGCTATGCGTTTTCTTAAGGTTTTTAACTTCTCAATTTTGTTCGCTATCGTGTTTAACTGATTCATGAGCCTTCCCTATCATCGCTTTCTCATCTTTTTATTAAGTGTTGTTTCTGTCTCCGCTCAGGCTCAGCGAAACCTAGCCAAAGGGTGCACTTATCAGCTCAACCCAGCGCCAAACTACTCGTACTGTACCGACGACGGAGATCTCACCCAGCTAACGGATGGCCGAGTGAATTCGGGGCGATTTTGGACGAAAAAATCAACCGTCGGATGGGCTCACAAAGAGTATTGCGAGATTTCCGTCGATCTTGGCCAAACGCATTCAATCGGAGGCTTCAGTTATCGTGCCACTGCGGGGCTGGCAAATGTGGATTGGCCGGCGGCCCTCTATATCTTTTCAAGTGATGACGGAGAGGCTTGGTACCTTGTCGGTGATTTGGTCGCGAAGGGTGAGAATCCTCCTGCCTCCAACGCGGAGGACCATGAATTCAAAAGTAATCAGATGGAAACTGCTGGGCGATATATTAAGTTCGTTTCCATTACAAAGGGGTGTTGTAGCTTTGTTGACGAGATCGAAGTATTCGAAAAAAAAGGCGCAGTGCGCGCCCAGAGCAAAGCGATTCGAGATGTCTCCGCCTTGCTCCCTCGATTTAAAATCCACGCGCTGAAGCTGGCTCAATACAGACTGGACCTCGCTGAGATCGGGAAAGACATTGAGACCCTGCCCGAAGCATCACCTGCCAAGGCGAATCTTAGGCGTGAATTTACAGGTTTCAGGGATAAGGTCGATCAACAGTCTCCGCTTGCTCCCTGGCCCTTTTTCGAAGCGACCTTTCCCATGGATGGATTGCATGAGAAAATATTTACCTTTCAGGCCCGGGTTTGGCAGGCGCAGAAAAAGCCAAATCTACGTTTATGGAAAACCCATCGCTGGGCTCCATTGGCGCCTGGGGCTGAACCATCGACGCCCAGTGATCCGGTAGGTTTGGAAGTCCATGCCGCAAAGGGAGAGGTGCGCTCGGATGTTTTTAATCTTTCTTCTGCTTTTGCTCAACGTTGTCCTGCCACGGTCCAAGTAGTGGGGCTACCACCCGAGCTCATTGCTGGACTCGAACTAGAAGAAGTCCTGCATACCGGAAGTCGACACGGGGCGAGTATCGCCTCTGCCTTATTGCCACTGCGCCGTATCCGAAGCGATCGTTTTGAGATGCTTCTGCAGCCTGGGCTTACTCAGCAAATTTGGTGTCGGGTTCGCACTGGCACGACCGCTCCCGGGGCTTACACTGGCTCGTTACGGATTAAGCCCGACCTCGGAAGCGAGCTGATCGTTCCCATTCGAATTACACTTCATGAGGTAGACCCAGGCCCGCAGATCGTTCAAGTCGGCGGTTGGGAATATAGCAACAGGCCGTTCTATGATCTAAATAACGATACAATTCCGCAAGCCATCGGGTTGTTAAAGGATGCGGGTATTAATTGTGCTTGGGCAACCAAGAGTGCCATGCCTCGCGGCACCTATAAGGGCATCGAGTTTGATACCCATCCTGACACCGCAGAATTCGATGCATGGGTTGCTAAGTGGCCCGACGCGGCTCACTATATGGTTTACCTTGGCATCTCCAAGTCGACCATTGTTGATGCTCGTTATGTCGGATCAAACCCGAAGACGAAGGGCTTTGAATTGAAACTCCGTGCCTGGACCCGGTTTTGGTCCAATCACTTACAGAGCTTGGGAATTGCACCTAAGCGTTTGGCGATTCATATTTGCGACGAGCCCCATACCAAAGAGCAATTCGAAGCATTGGAGCGATGGGCGGCTATCATTAAGTCAGAGGAACCAAGTTTTGTAATTTGGAGTGACCCCCGCCCAACGAAACAAAATACCCGCTACATCGACCTTCTGAAGTCAATCGATGTGTTGGTCCCAAACCGAAGTGAATGGCATGTAGGTGGATCAGCCTATCAGCGGTATTTTCGTGAGCAGTTGAAAAAGGGAACTCAAACCGGCTTGTTCGCGTGTCGGGATCCCGTCCGAAAGTTTGATCCATGGATCTTTTTTGGCCTCCATTTTTGGCGATGTCATGAGCAGGGAGCAACCTGGGCGGGTTTTTGGGCTTTTTCGGATAGTGGAAGAAGTTCAAGGATGAATGAGTATGAAGCACATACCCGAGGGCCTTATTCGCCGTTGTTTATCGGGGAGGGGCGGGTACTTGGAAGCAAGTATTTGGAAGCCATGCGTGAGGGCATCCAGGATCAGACCTTGTTCCGTAGCGTAGGACTGAGCCACCGTGATGATGGCTTCGCTCAGCAGCTTAAAGCTGAACGTATCGGGAATTTGTTTTGGTCTGGAGAAACGGACTATTCTCAGTTCGATGCGCTACGGCGAAGAGCTTATGAACCGTAAAATCGCTTTTCGCTTCCCTTTTAGGGTAGTTGCTCTCTTCGGGCGTTCAGGAGGACTTTCCTGCTATTCAGTTTAAATCGTTCGAGAGTTTCTCGTTTCGTTTTGTACTGCCTGCGAGTTCGAAAAAAGACCAATAATCTCGTATAAATATCTGCTTATATTCATCAAAAAAACCTTTAGAGCAATCCTTCGTACTTTGAGAATTTGGCAGATCGTTCGTCATTTCTTTAGCTTGAACCCTCCGTGTTCATTCGCTCTAAATCCGATGCCAGTTCTTGTGAAAGACTCAAATGAAAAAAACAGCAAAAACAATAGTCAGGTGGCTACGCTCAAAGAAGAAGAGAGTCTTGGAGTCTGGCGCTATTCGGCGTCAAATTGAAAAAAATAACCAAACCCTTCGCACTCTTCAGGCAAAGGAGCATTGGAATGTATCCTTTTTTTTAATTCACAGTTCAGTTTGGAAGTATCATTACCTTTATCAGCTTTTTGAGGATAGTCCGCTATTTACACCAACAGTGGTTATCTGTCCGTATACAACATATGGTGAAGAAATTCGGGATGCAGAAATCCAGGCGTCCGTGGAGCTCTGTCAAAGCCGGAACTACCGGTTTATTAATAGCCTTTTAAATGAATGCCCGACGCCACATGATATTATCTTTTATACGAATCCACACCGCTTGACATCAAAGGAGTTCTGTATCGAAAATTGCGCGGAAAGTTTAGGCTGCTATGCTCCCTATTCATTTCATGTGACAAGTTTGAATCATCTGCAATACGATCAGCTATTCCACAATCTACTGTGGCGGGCCTATTATGAAACTCCGGTACATCAACAGTTGGCTCAAAAGCACTCTCGCATCGAAGGGGCTAATGTTGTGGTCTCATTTTATCCCGGAACGGATGTTTTTCTGGATAAAGGGTACACTCCGCAATCGGCATGGGTTTTACAGTCTCACAGAAAAAAGCGAATTATTTGGGCACCTCATCACACCCTAGGCGAAGATGAAAGTGGGTTAGGATACTCTACCTTTCTTAATCTTGCCGATTCGATCTTGGCTTTGTGCATCCAAAAAGAGCAAGAAATCCAGATCGCCTTCAAACCTCATCCTTTATTAAAAGCCAAACTCTATAAAGACAAGACTTGGGGGTACGAGCGAACGAACTCCTATTACCGAAAATGGAACGATCTTAGCAATGGCCAAGTCGAAGAGGGCGAATACATTGATCTATTTTTGACATCAGATGCCATGCTTTTAGATTCCGCGTCCTTTATTGCAGAATACCTTTATACAGGTAAGCCATCCTGTTTTCTTGTTCGAAACGATGCTATTTATGGCCGATTTAATGTGTTCGGAAAAGATGTTCTAAATTGCCTATATCAAGCCCGCGATTCAAAAGAGATCGAAGAGTTTATTGATAATGTCGTAATCAGCGGGGCCGATCCTCTTGAGTCGAAGCGAGATGATTTCCTCAATAAATATTTAATTCCGACTAATGGAGAAATGGCTTCCAAGATAATCTTTGATGAGATAGTTTGCAGCCTTCGAGATAATGAGAGTGCCTAATACTATGGATACAAAAAAAGTTTACGTTGGAATGAGTGCCGACTTGATTCACCCCGGGCATCTGAATGTCTTGGCCGAAGCTGCTAAATTAGGTGAAGTGACAGTTGGAGTCTTGACCGATAAAGCGATCGCCAGTTACAAGCGACTACCGTATCTTACCTTTGAACATCGACGGTTGGTCGTTGAAAGTATTAAGGGGGTTGAGAAGGTCATCCCTCAAGAGACATTGGATTATTCAGACAATTTGCTTCTCGAAAAGCCTGATTTCGTTGTGCACGGAGACGATTGGAAGGAAGGGCGCCAGCGCGCAACCAGAGATCGTGTTATCGATGTTTTAGCTGGTTGGGGAGGGAAGCTTGTTGAAGTCCCATACACGGAGGGAGTTTCTTCATCTGCAATCAACCAGTCGCTCAAAGAAATTGGGACTACTCCGGATGTCAGACGAAAACGCCTGCAACGCCTGCTTGCTTCAAAAGAGTACATACGAGTTATTGAATCTCATAATGGTTTGACGGGGCTTATTGCCGAGAATGTTTTTGTTCAAAAGGACGGAGAGAAGCGTGAGTTTGATGCGATGTGGGCAAGTAGCTTGACAGACTCTACCGCGCTCGGAAAGCCTGATATCGAAGCCGTAGATATCTCAACCCGTATTACCAATGTTAGCAACTTGCTAGAGGTCACAACGAAGCCAATTATTTTTGATGGCGATACCGGAGGGAAAGCCGAGCACTTTACCTTTACAGTTCGTACTCTTGAACGTCTTGGGGTCTCCGCCATTGTCATTGAAGATAAGGTAGGACTCAAAAAGAATTCATTATTCGGAACGGGCGTGAAGCAAACTCAAGATACCATTGAAAATGTATCGGCTAAAATTAAAGCTGGAAAAAGTGCTCAAGTCACACCTGAATTTATGATTATTGCTCGGATTGAAAGCCTGATTTTGAAGCAAGGGGAAGAGGACGCTCTTGAACGAGCTAAGGGCTATATTGCAGCAGGTGCTGATGGAATCATGATCCACAGTAAGGAAAAGTCCCCAGATGAAATATTAAGCTTCCTAGCAAAATATAAAGATTTCGAAGCCCGTGTTCCCGTTATTGTTGTTCCGTCAACCTTCAATGAGATTTATGAGCAAGAGCTCGCGGCCGCAGGCGCTAACATCATTATTTACGCCAACCAGCTTCTTCGAAGTGCTTACCCCGCAATGGTCCGTACCGCGGAGTCTATTCTCGCCAGTGGGCGGGCATTGGAGTGTGAACCGGACCTTCTTTCGATCAAAGAAATTTTACAGCTAATACCTGGTGGTAGTTAAGCTAAGTATTTGGAGTCTATAATGTTAAATCCACAAGAATTTTGTGAAACACTATCGGTGAATGGCATACACTATTACACTGGTGTTCCGGATTCCCTATTAAAAGAGATGTGTGCGTGTATTGAGCAGACTGTCCCTTCGGATCGTCATGTTATCGCAGCCAATGAGGGCGGGGCAGTTGGTTTAGCTGTAGGTCATCATCTTGCCTCGGGAGGCTTACCGCTTGTTTATTTGCAGAACTCGGGCCTCGGTAATGTTGTAAACCCACTTCTTTCATTAGCTGATCCAGCTGTATATGGAATTCCTATGCTTCTTCTCATCGGGTGGCGTGGTGAACCAGGGGTGAAAGATGAGCCTCAGCATCTTGTACAAGGGCGGGTTAATCTGCCTCTTCTAAAGGCGATGGAGATCCCTTTTGAGATCTTGCCAGAAGAATCTGCTTCAGCAGCCGAATGTATTCAAAAACTTGTTGGAATAGCGACTACAGAAAGCCGTCCCGTCGCCTGTATGGTTAAAAAGGGTACTTTTTCGGCCTTTAAGACAGATGTTGAGAAAAGCCCATCTTCATATGCTGTGAATCGTGAGGGGGCTGTAGCCACATTACTTGAAACCCTCCGGCCAGATGATGTTTTAGTATCTACGACAGGTAAAGCCTCGCGGGAAGTATACGAATGTCGGAAAACAATGGGGCATGACCATTCAAAAGATTTTTTAACCGTCGGAGGTATGGGTCATGCATCGCAAATCGCGCTTGGTATTGCTCTTGAGTTAAAAAACCGTAGAGTCATTTGTTTTGATGGCGATGGTGCAGCGCTTATGCATCTAGGATCGATGCCAATTATCGGTGCTTCGAAGCCCCCCAATTTTATCCATCTCCTGCTTAATAATGGTGCGCATGATTCGGTTGGAGGCCAACCCACGGTTGGATTCCAAATCGATTTTTGTCAAATCGCCGACGCTTGTGGCTATGGGTATTCTGCTTCTGTATCGGATGTTCAATCGTTCCATACTGAGTTTAACTCGTTGAATGCAAAATCGGGACCTATATTTATCGAATTCAAAGCCTGTAAGGGGGCTCGCTCGAATCTTGGTAGACCAGCAAGTACACCAGTAGAAAATAAGAGCTTATTTATGAAGTTTTTAGAACAAGGACCTGTGTGATTCTTTGTCGCCATGTCAGGGAGCTAGCTGAAATTCTTTCCAGCTTAACGTCCCCTCGAGTTTTTCTAGTTTGTGGAAAGACTTCTTTCACGTCAAGCGGTGCAGATCTAAAATTGCTTCCTCTCTTGAAAGGCCTAGAGGTAACGCGATTTACAGACTTCACAAGTAACCCAAAGTTTGAGGATGCGATTAAGGGGGCCGAAAGTTTTCTAGCTTCAAAATCTAACCTCATTCTTGTCATCGGAGGCGGGTCGGCAATAGACATCGCCAAGCTGATTAAAGTCTTCTCAGGCATCGATCGCGCTTCAATAGACCTTGTTAGAGGAGTTGATCCTTCGCCTGACTGCAAGGTGCCAATCATCGCAATTCCTACGACTTCAGGTACCGGAAGTGAGGCAACTCATTTTGCTGTGATTTACAAAGACAAGGTCAAGTTTTCAGTTGCCCACCCATCGTTGGTGCCAGAGTTTGTTATTCTGGATCCAGAACTTACGAGGAGCATGTCTCCTTACCTTGCCGCCTCTTCGGGGCTTGATGCATTGAGTCAGGCTATGGAAGCGCACTGGAGTGTTAATAGTACTTTAGAATCTAGGCAATGCTCCATACGCGCTTTAGAAATCGCATGGGCATGGCTTTTTGAAGCCGTTACCAACAATGGAGCGGAGGCCCGTAAGGAAATGATGGAGGCTTCTTTTTTAGCAGGTAAGGCTATAAATATCGCAAAGACGACTGCGCCTCACGCGTTATCCTATTCATTGACCGCCCACTTCGGCATTTCACATGGACAGGCCGTTGGATTTTTTCTTCCAAGTTTTTTATCCTTCAATTCTAACATTGGCTCAGAGGATTGCATCGACCCACGAGGGAGCAGTTTTGTTTCAGATCGGTTGGAAGAAATATTTCGTGTGATTGGTGTGAAAGATGGTGAAGAGGCTGAAAAGGTTTTATCAGGGTTTATTCTCAGTCTGAATCTGCACACTCATTTTAGTGACGCCGGACTGGATCGCTCCGTCGTGCCAATCATCCTAAATGGTGTAAACGAGCAGAGGCTGAAAAATAATCCACGGTCGATAGACTCGAGTCAACTATCGCGCCTAATTTCCAACTTAGTTTAACATAAATTTAGTTGTGCACGTTTGCAGATGTCACACTTCGTTTCGTTTAGCTCTTTTGTCGATCCTGTAGATGTGACGGAATTGATAATAATTGTTACTCCTGTGTATGAAGCTAGAGTTGCATAAACGGCACCTATAGGGGCAAAGCCCCCACTTTTTTCAACAACTTTTGGGTCGCTTCCAAATATAGCTATATTATCCGAGTTTATCACTAAACTTTTTGTAGTCCGCGATTAACATCGACAAGTGTAAAAGTCCTCTGAAATTGGTAGCCAAAGAGTGCAGGAGTTTGGCTTATAGAATGAGTTTATTTGTTGGTACAGTCATCTTGGTAGTACGTGGTTAAGTGTTAACCTGATCGGAAAAATTAAATTTTTAAACTTACCATTCTTGTTGATCTGGTATTCAGAATCCTGTCATGAAAATTTTATTCTTAATAGACAGTCTCGGATCAGGTGGAGCTCAGAGGCAAATCGCATTTCTTGCGCAAATTTTAAGTCAGCGTGATCACGATATTTACCTAGTCAGTTATGCTGAAGGGGCCACGCATGAAAAACTATTATCTTCCACTAATGTTAAAAGGATACGTCTTCAGAAAAAGCGGAAAGTCGACCTTCGTCTATCCAAGGCTATTGCTGAAATTTACAAGGATAATGATTGCGAAGTCGCATGTGCGTTTCTTTTTACCCCTAGCCTGCATTTAATCTTATCGAAGTTATTCAACAGAGATATACGAGTTGTCGTTTCAGAGAGAACCTTTGAGGGATACGTTTCTAAATATAATAAATTTATTACACGAAGACTTTATCAATATGCTCAAGCCGTCGTTTGTAATTCTCATCACCAAAAGCAGTTGTTGATTTCTCTAGGGTTCAGGTGGTCTTCGAAGGTACTGGTTATACCAAATGGGGTAGATCCCAAAAGGTTTTTTCCTGCAGAGGGTCGCGGTGAAGGAGATGAGATCATATGTATTGGGCGGGTATCTAAGCTTAAGAATACGTTGACCGTGATCAACGCGCTATCAATGCTGAAAAAACGTGGGAGAAGTATTTCTGTGCAGTGGGTTGGTAAAACCAATCCTGATGCGAAAGAAAGTACCTACTTTGATGAATGTGTTGCCGCGATCCAGAGGGAAAAACTTTCTGATTCGTGGGCGTTTGTTGGGGCCGTTGACAACGTTGAAGAAATCCTAAGAGCCCAAGCGCTTCTGATTCATGCATCCTTCGGAGAAGGCTTTCCAAATGTTATCTGCGAAGCCATGGCTTCATCGGTTCCGGTGATTGCAAGCAACGTTTATGACCATCCGCGGATTGTGAAGGAGGGGGTAAATGGTTACCTGTTTGACCCAAACTCGGCCGAGGAATTGGCTGGGAAAATCCAAAAATTTTTGAATTTGAGCCCAATTGATAAAGGTGAAATGTCAGGGAATGCGTTGATGACGGCTTTGGAAAGTTTCAGCCCAGAAATGTATGCCCAAAGCTACGAGGTTTTATTTACGGAGGTTATCTCGCAAGGCAGTTTTGGTAAACCCTTTGGATCTCATGATAAGAATCCGATTGATGCGGAGCTGGACTAAAGCGAAACCGCTCAGGTTCTTTGAGTACGTTTAGTAAGGCCTCTTCAAGCTCATCGTAATTTCGATTTTCGAAAAGAACGCAGTCTGCCGGGCGTTTTACTGAGTCGCTCGCAATTACTGGGACGCCAAATGATAGGCATTCTCTAACCGTTACTGAATCTCCATCACTAAAGGTGGGTCTCAGAAAGGCCGCGCTTTGCTTGAGGAGACCGGCAGCATAGAATGGTTCCTCCTGCACCAGCCAGGTTTTTTCGAGACCTCGTTCTTTGTATTCTGCCCAAAAGGCATCGCGAAACTCGATGTTTTCGGTACCACTGATCAAGGTGTAGAGGCCGACGGTTGGAAATTCTTTTTTAAGTTTCGAGGCAAGTCTAAGGAGGAAATCAAATGAATAGGTATGGATTCCTCCGGCTAAAATCGGGCCGTACCAGCCCTGGCTTCCTACGAGTGCCTCTTTTCCTGCCGAAAATTTGGAAACAGTTGGCGGAAATATTTTAGGATCCAGTTCGCGTTCTACCGGCATTAGAAATGCGGGAACAACGGAAACTCTATTTGGGCGAATGGTGACTTCACTTACGAGCCAATCGTGTAGGTTTTCATTTACCGCAAAAAAATGTTCTACCTTTGAAAGTTGTAGTCTGACGAACCACTTTTGGAGCCTTGAAAATTTCCTGAAGCGCCTCATCCCAGATTGTCCATGAAAGGTCAAAATAAGTCCCTTTCTCCGGATTTGTAACACAAAAATAGCGACCATTAGTGGGAGCAGTTTATTGGTATGCAGATGTACGAATTTTTCTGGTACATGTATTAAGAAGCGGATGAAGCCTCGGGTTGAACGCTCTGCAGGTACGACATTCCTTCCAGGATCACTTTGACCTGTTTGTTCGTACAGTGTGAAGGGAATCTCGTCTTCGATTAAGCGATCGATGAGTCGGTGAATATGCATTGTGATCCCTCCAAACGGAGGCGGTAATGCGGAGAAAATTGCTATGCTTGCTGTGTTCTCCGCCTTTCTTTTAGATGCCATCGAATTCCTCGTTTGTTTCTAACAGTTTAAATCCTGGCCACGCGACGGCAGTTGAGCCCGGAGGTATAGATTTATGAATGACCGCATTCGCACCGATTTTTGAATGACTCCCGATTTGAATTTTTCCAAAGATCACTGCACCAGGGCCAATGTAAATATGGTCTCCCAATTCAGGGCAGCCTCCATCTTGACCGTAGGTCATTCCAATCGTTACTCCTTGAGAAAGGCTGACCCCGCTTCCCATCTTGGTCCTGCCAGAAATAATAATTCCTCCAAAGTGGCCAATGTAAAGGCCTGGGCCAATTTTAGCGGGGTATCCTATTTGTATGCCCCAAAGGGTTTTTATGAGGAAGTTAGCGAAGGACCTTATTGGTGAAAGAAGAACTCGGCGGATTTTACTTTGAATGCTCCAATGAGAAAATCGGTAAACCAATACGGCTTGGAACCCCGGAGACCGAAAGACATTCAAGGTCGCAACAAAAGAAGAGGATCTTTGGTTACAGAGTTGATAATATCTTTTAAAGTCTTCAGATACATTCATTTTTTATAAGAAGATAGTTTCTTCTGTTCCGGCTAGCAAGCGCTTTCTCTGGATCAGAGTTCAGGTATTGACTCCATTAATCAGGAGGTTAAACTATGGCTGAGATGCTTGCATTTGTTCACATTGAAAAGACAGCTGGAATAACATTTAATCAAATTCTAAGAAATAGCTTTGGCATGCGTCATTGTGACATTCAGCCGTGGTCGCCGAATGCGAGTTGTGTTACTGCAAGCGATGTCGATAGGCTTCGGCGGATTTATCCATCGTTAGAAAGTATTGCTGGGCATCAGGTGGTCCCTTGGAGTGATTTGCATGAATGGTTCCCCGGCATCCAATACCACACCATTCTTAGAGAGCCTTTGGCGCGATGCGCATCCCATTATCAGTTTCAAATACAAAAAATGCGGAAGAGCATTTCATTTGATGATTGGGTGAAAAATGAAAAATACCACAATGTGCAATGTCGAAAACTATGTGGGCACCCTTCCGCGTCAAAAGCCATCGAAATACTTGAGGGTCGTGTTTTCCATGTCGGCTTGCTGGAAAGTTTTGATGAGTCTATGGTGATGCTCAAGAAGGCTGTAGACTGGAAAGAGATCAATATTTTCTACCGAAGGCAGAATGTGGCATTGGACTCAAAGCTTAAGGCAGACTTACTTTCGCAGCCGAAATCCCATGCCGTTTTGGCGGAGATGAATACGGAAGACCAAGTGCTCTATGACTACGTGAGAAATACCGTTTATCGTCTTCAGAAAGAGAAGTACGGTGATGGCATCGAGGGTGATACCGAAAAGTTTAGGCAGCAAAACGCTATGTATTCATCTGTCTTTGAAATTAATCGTAAGATGAATTTGCTAAAGAGAACGCTGCATTACAAGCCGGTCCTTCGTCTATATCGAATGAAGAAATAGATGAGGGGATAAACGGGTTATCCCGGCCGATTCATCTCTAATCGGAAATGGCTTAGGAGAAAGTATGAGGCGATACGGTTGCCAAAAAGAACGCGCCCCATTTTTCCGAGCGAATTAAAAGAGGACCAAGATATCTTTGGATTCTTAAAGCCTGATTGCTCAAGAAGGCTAGCCCAAGTCGTGGGAGATTGGTGTTTTTCCCATTCAATTGTCTTTTGAAACGGGCTCTTCAATCCGATTCTAGAATAGAAATTACTTCGAGGGCAGTCCAGAATGATAATCTTCCCGCCAGGAGCGGTCATGTCGTAGAGTTTGTCGAAAAGCTTACTATAGATCTCTTGGGATTCCTTAGAATCAAGTAGGGTAACGCAGTGTTCTTCGTCCAAATGATTTATTGAATTTTTAAGTAGCACCAAGTCGAATTTGACTTCGTTTTCAGTATACCCTTGAAGGGTATTCGCAACAAAACTCGCTGCCTTAGAATTCGTCAGCTCTTTAAATCGATCAAACCTTTGAGGGTTTCCTTGAATGCTTCCCTCGGCATCTGGCTCAAGGCAAATCGCCGTTTCTGCTCCACGGAAAGCCGCATAGAACGCCCCAAGGCCAGCCCCGCCACCGATGTCGATAAAGCGTTTATTTTGAAAATCAAAATCGCCGAATAGATATCTCAAGAACGTTTTTAAATTTCTCGTATTGGAGTACATTTGACCATCAACAAGACGTTGAATTAATTGGTCGTGATTGATTTTAGACATTATAAATTATTTCTCTAAGCGTTTGATCCAGTTTTTCAAGATAATCAAAGCCCAAAGCTGACGTGCATTGTTGAATTGTTTATTCATGTGCTCGGTCTGTAGCCGTTCAATAGTGGGTGGGTCAACAAATCCGTTGCTCCAACTTGTATCTCCAGCCAATTGTTCTTTGGACCAGTTTGAAAGATCTTGTCGAAACCATTCATTTAAAGGCACGCTAAATCCTTTTTTGGGGCGCTCCCAAAGAGGGCGGGGGATGTAGTCTTCAAGAATACTTTTTAGAATATGTTTGCCGTTATAGTTGGGGCATCTGATCGAAAGCGGGAGTCCCATTGAGTATTCAACATGCTCATGGTCAAGCAGGGGGACCCGAACTTCAAGAGAGTGGGCCATGCTCGCGCGGTCCGTTTTTACGAGCAAATCATCGGGTAGAAATTGCGAGATATCTGCGACTAATGGATATGCTGGCGCCTCTCCTTGAAAATCTTCAAAAAGCTGTCTCATCCGGGTTGCGCCCATCGTTTTTTCGATATCACCAACGAGGCCTGATCTTGTATCACCAATTTGGTGAATCATAAATTCGGCGATATTTTCCTTTAGTAAAAAGCCAGACCAACGGTTTAATTGAGGGTTCCTGCTCAATCGAAATCCAAGCTGTATCGCTTTGCGGAAGAGCTGAGGGTTTTGGCTGAATTTATGCCACTTGGCGGATTTTTGGTAATGCCCATATCCGAAATGAGTCTCATCCCCGCCATCCCCACTGAGTCCTACGGTTACATGTTCTTTGGCAAACTTTGCTAAAATTAGGGTGGGAATGAGGGAGGAGTCAACAAAGGGTTCATCGTACATCGAAACGATCTCTTCAAATGAGTCCAAAAGATGGGATGGAGTAATGTAAAGCTCGTGATGGTCAGATCCGAGGTATTTAGCAATCTCTTTTGCGTAGGGGGCTTCATCTTTGTCGGCAACTGAAAAGCCGATGGTGAAGGTTTTGAGCTTGGTGCTAGAATTTGCGGAAGCAAGTGATGCAACGAGCGATGAGTCAATGCCTCCACTCAAAAATGCTCCTAAAGGGACATCGCTGAGAAGTCGGCGCTTCACTGCCTTTTCTAAGAGTTTGTGAACCTCATGCTTTGCTTCCTCTGCAGAGACGTTTTCATTTACTGTAGTCGAATCATTTGCCGACCAATACGGCGTAACTGTGAGATTCTGGGGGGAAGCCTCGTAAATTGCATAATGCCCAGGTGGGAGTTTATTAAATCCTTTGAGTGGTGTTGAATCCCAGGGGAAGTATCCGAATCCAAAATAATCATTCAGCCTTTCAGGGTCTAGCTCAACGTTGAGGTTTGGGAGCTTGGTGAGTGGGAGTAGCTGAGATCCCCACGCTATAGTTGCGTTTTGGGTCGAATAATATAGCGGTTTAATTCCAAGGCGATCCCTCGCAATAAAGAGTGATCTCTCCTGAGGGTCCCATATCGAAAATGCAAACATTCCATTCAGTCGTTCCAAGCAGGTAATACCCCATGCATCATACGACGCGAGGAGAACTTCAGAATCACTATCGGAATGGAACCTAAAGCCTCTTTGCTCGAGGAGCACTCGCAATTCTTTATAATTATAGATTTCTCCGTTAAACAGAAGGATTCTATTTGTGCGATTGCTTACCATTGGCTGATGGCCTCCAGGGCTCAAATCGAGAATCGCCAACCTTCGATGACCAAGGCATAGTGACTCATCACCAAGTTCCTCTGAATGAATCCCGAAGTCGTCTGGCCCTCGAGCCGCCATCGAATCTAGTGAGGCTTCGAAAGCGCCTTCAAGGGATTTATCGCCAGGTCCTAGATAGCCCAATATACCGCACATTTTGATATTACATTTTGGTTTTTGATCAGCCGTTTTTGATTTTATCATCCAGCTGGTTGAAATGACCGTTTACAAGCTATCTGGATGCATCTAAGAAACGGTGATGACAAGCCCTATTCCTAATCTGTTTCTTGTTGGTTGTCCGAAAACCGGCTCGAGCTCTTTGCAGGCATATTTAAAACAGCACCCGGAAACTTTTTTTAGTCACCCGAAAGAGCTCCATTTTTTCTGCAGCGACTTCCATCATGAGGCGGAAACCTTTCACGGGAAAAATAATCGAATTTTTGATATTACTAGGCAGAGCGATTTTGACCGGAAATTTGAAAAGGCTGGCTCAGCAAAGATAATCGCTGAAGCATCGACTTCTTACATGCATTCTCGCAATGCGGCTGAAAACATATTTGCTTATAATCCAAACGCAAAAATAATTATTATGTTGAGGAATCCAGCGGATCTTCTCTATAGTTGGCATGCCTACCTTCTATTTCGATCAGAAGAATTCGAGGAAGATTTTGAAACAGCATTATCGCTCGAAATTGATCGAAAGCTTGATTGGAATAAAATCCCAAAGAGCGTCCGATACCCATCTCGAATATTCTATTCACAATTAGTTGATTTTCCCGATCAAATCAAAAGGTATCAGAGTCTATTTCCTCCGGATCAAATCAAGATTGTTCTGACCGAAGATTTACACAAAGACACCCTTGGTGTGTACCGAGATTTACTTGATTTTCTGGAGATCGACGCTGAGTTTTCACCCGACCTGACTCGGGTTAATGTCAATAGAGCCGTGCGATTTAAGCGCATTAAATGGTTGCTAGACAACCCTCTTGATGTGATCAAGGCGCAATGGCGAAAGTTGCCCGAAACTGCATTCACTAAAAAGGCGCGTGCAATCTATTTTTCAATCTTAGCTAAAGAGCAGGTTCGGAGTGAAATGGACCCCGCGCTACGCATGCATATTTTGGAAAAGCAAAAGTCCATAATAGCCTCCACTTCTGATCTTTTAGATCGAGATTTGTTGGAAACTTGGAAGTAGTAAGGCGAAGACCCTTCTTACATATTAGGGCTATACCTTACTTACTCCTTCATCTTCAGATACCCTAATGAAAACACTGCAAGAGAACTTCGAAAAAGACATCAACCTGAAGTCGCGACTTCTTATTCTCGGAATTCTGTTTATTTATATTTACGGGCTCCAATTTCGTGCAATTCCTGTAAATTCTACTAAATTCGTTTTTCTTCTCAGCGGAATAATATTCCTGTTCTCGTCGAAGGTGCAGCGGAATCGTATTAAGCTTAAGCTATCCGCCATAAAGGTATGTATGCTGCTTCTCCTTGTTGCGGCATATAACATTGGAATCTCGATTGCCCTAAAGACTGGAGATTTTAATCTAGGGATCGCGTTTACAACCGTTTTATTAATTAATTTTATCGGAAGTTATTTTTTAGTAAATATTCTGCATGTCTGGTTTGGCTTCGGTAAAGAAGCTATTATTAAGTTTATTGTTATTACCGTATTGATCCAAAGTTTGTTTATTTTTACGTCTTTCTTTTCGAGTGCGTTTCGGGAAATCTCGCACAGAATTTTGGAGGAAGGAGGGAATCTTGATGCTTTGGGCCGTGGTCGTGTAAGGGGGTTTGCAAATGCTTCTGGTGCTGGTATATCTCTTGTTCAGGGGATAGGTGGGGCATTGGCGTTGTCTCTTGCGTTGTCATCTAAAAGAAAAAAGAAGATGGCATTATTTTCCATGATTGCTGTTCTGTGCGCAATGTCGACAATCTTCACCGGTAGGACCGGCTTGGTCGCATTCGTTTTATTTCTTCCGCTGTACTTATTTTTAAGCCTGATCTCAGGAAGTGTAAATCGTCGAACCTTTTTCACTTACGGGCTTCTTATTTTCACCTTTGTCTTAATGCCCGTATTCATTTTCTCCCAGCTCATTGGTATCGAGTCTCAGGAGTTCATGGTTAATAATGTCTTCAATCGCGCATTTGTTTTATATTTCAATCTGATTGAACATGGAACGCTGTCCACAACAACAACCGACGTTCTGGTGAATGATATGATGTTTCTTCCAGACAGCTCTCAGACGTTAATTTTTGGAGATGCCCGCTGGGTAAGTGGACAAAGCAATTACATGTATACCGATTCAGGGTATGTGCGTTACATTTTTGGCATGGGGTTAATTGGCTGCGGGCTGTACTACTGGGCAATTGCAAAAACGCTTTTTAGTAATATGAAAAACTATAAAGAACGCGCCATAAAGATTACGATTGTAGCATTATATATCCTCATTGCGGCGGCAGAGATGAAGGAGCCTTTTTTCTCCAAAGCTGGTATTGGGCGTATTCTTTCGCTCTTATTTATGGCCGGTTTTCTCAAGACTAGCGAAGGATGATCTTGGGAAAGGTACTAGTGTCGCTGTTTGTAAAAGGCTCACTATTTCTCATCCTGAAGGGAACCTCCGAAAACCCATTATTCAGGTCTGAATGATCACATTTCCCTAATGGATTTGGCTTTCCGCCTCAAGAGTTCAGGGGTTTTCGGAGGATCCCTGAACTTTGTCCCACGATTACATTTTTGACCTATAGCTTTATCTGTCTTGTTAAGGTCTGAGTTTATGCTCCGCAATTTTATAGCCGAATCTGTTTCTTGTTTTAGAAAGCCATATGCTAAATCGGATTACTCAAATTTTTAAAGGTAAAGGCTTCATTGCGAATCTCGTCTCCCTTGTTTCTGGAAACTATTTAGCTCTGGCCATCAATTTTCTAAGTATTGGAGTATCTGCTAGGGTCCTTGGGCCTGAAGGGCGCGGAGTCTATGTCGCCTGTATTAGTTGGGCATCGATCTTGGCAATTTCTTTTTCATGTAGTGCAGGGCGGGTCGCACTCAAAAGGGCCAGTGATGATAGAAGTGAAACCACTTGGCTTGGCGAGGCTCTTTCTGCTGGAATTTTATTTTCATTTTTTGGCACTATCGCGGCTGTAGTAACGGCGGTTGGGTTTCAAATGGCTTATCCGCAGTTGTTTGGGCACATAACTGGTTCAATGTTTTTGGGACTGTTATTTTTGATTCCGTTTCGAATTTGGAGCCAATTCAAGAATGTTGTGCTCCTCTCGTGTAATGAGATTAAAATGCATAGTTTATCTCAAGTAGCTGGTGCGATCACGAATCTGATTTTCACGATTTTTCTACTGTTATTTGTTAGCCCGACTCCTGAGGCCTTAATTTTAGCCTATGCTTCAGGTCAACTAGTTGGATCTATTTTAGGGAGCCGGCGAATATGGCTGCTTAGCGGTGGGAGATTATGGAGGTTAAAGACCAAGGGAGTAGGCTACTGGTTGTTTAATGGTTTGAAATTACACCCGAATGCGGTCTCGAATCTCATTCGCTCCCAGACTGATATCTTGATGATAAATGCATTGCTTTCCGATGCTGCGGTCGGAATATATCAATTAGCGTCTAGGCTAATTGAAATTCTCGGTATTTTACCTACCGCTGCGACGGGGGCCTTCATGGCTCAGGTGGGCGGAGGAGAGGATATGAATAGGCTTTGGTTTCGGCAGAAAAAAATTATGCTCCGTATGCTCCTATTCTTATTTTGCCTTACTTCGATAGCCTATCTTGTTGTCCCCCTTCTCATTCCTCTTGTTTTCGGTGAGAGTTTCAGAAATTCAGGTGGCATATTTCAATGGTTGCTTCCCGTACTGATGGGGAAATCATTTGGCGGTATGATGAGTAGTCAAATAATTGGGAGGGGTTATTTTATTCAGGCATCTATCATTGGTGCCACCGTAACCATTGCGAATATTGGGCTAAATTTATTGTTGATACCGAGGTATGGCTTAATGGGGGCAGTTTATGCCACTTTGGTTTCATATGCAGTCATAACAATCATTATAAACGCGGTGTACGTGATTAAAATTAATCATTTAGCTAAGCGTTCGGTGTTATGAGATCGGACGCAATTTTGAGGTGGTAGGTTTGCCCTCACTGAATATCCTCGGTGTTTAAAGAGGTTCTCTTCTTGCTAACCAAGGGAAATGTTTTACAAAAATTTAAAATGTCGAAGGCCGAAAAGTTATATCAAAAAGCCCCTGTTCCTATTCAAAATTCTATGTGCAGTCTTCATGGATGGCGAATCCAGAAGAGGCGATTTGGGCGTCCCTTTAAGATGGCTTTAGCTGCTTATGAAGAAAGAGCATCCTGGTCTAAGACTCAGATCTTAGCATACAGAAAGTCAGAGTTTGAGCGATATCTTCAGTGGTGTTCACAGCATGTCCCTGCTGTGCCAACTGATTGCGAGTCCATTCCGATTGTTGGCAAACTGCAAGTTCGGGGGGATATTCATGCGTATTCGCCCCCTCCTCAGGTTGTCAGTTCTCGAATTGAAAATACGCATACAAGCGGTACAACGGGCGGTGGATTTATTTTTAAAACCACTGAGAGTGCTGTTGCTAATCAATGGGCCGTTTGGTGGCGGTATCGCCGCCTCCATGGAATCGATATGACAACTCTTTGCGGCTACTTTGGTGGACGCTCTATTGTCCCACTCAAATGTAAAGCCCCTCCATTTTGGAGAACAAACCGTCCAGGCAAGCAGGTTATGTTTAGTGGTTACCACCTCAATCAAAATACAGCCAAGTTTTATGTCCAGGCGCTTAATCAGTTTCGTCCTCCGTGGCTTCATGGGTATCCTTCGATGCTTTCACTGCTTGCTCAATATATGAAGAATGCGAGTCTGACTCTGGATTATCCGATTAAATGGATTACCATAGGCGCCGAAAATCTGTTGGCTTCACAAAAGCAAGTTATTGCAGAAGCCTTTGGCGTCGTTCCGATCCAACATTATGGTTTGGCTGAGGGGGTCGTAAATATATCTCAATGTAAATGCGGCGATTTGGTCGTAGATGAAGACTATTCGTTTGTTGAATTTATTCCCAACGAAAAGGGGGCCTTTCGAATTATTGGAACCAACTGGCATAATCAAGCTACTGCGTTTATTCGATATGATACCGATGATCATGTTCAGTTGGACTCAACTCGAGAGGAGTGTGGGTGTGGCCGATATGGTAGAATTGTATCATCAATCGATGGGCGTAAAGAGGATTATATCTACCTCAAAGATGGTACGCCCGTAGGCCGAACCGATCATATTTTTAAAGATATGGTCGATCTTGTAGAGGCTCAGATCTTTCAACAAGCCCTAGGAGAAATTGTGCTCCGAATTGTGCCGGGCCCAAACTATACATCCTCCTCCGAGCGCCAGCTCATTGAGTCAGCAAAGCAGAGGCTTGGGGATGGATGTATTGTTAATATCGAGGTCGTTACTGAAATAGTTAGAACTAAAACCGGAAAATTTCGTCAGGTAATATCTGCTATACCTCCCGAATCCAAAAGTATTGCCCTCTAATTTTTTACGGCTCTCGTCGATCTAGAGATCTACTTTTATGGGATCGGGGTTGTTCTGGTTTGTTTTTTAAAGAGTATGGTGCATTCAGATATAAATCATGAAGCAAATTTTACAAAATCTAGGCTCTGGCGAGACTCTTCTTGCTGAAGTGCCTTCGCCAGGAGTCCGGTCTAAGGGGCTGTTGATTCAAACTCGCTCGAGTTTAATCTCATTGGGCACAGAGCGCATGCTATTAGAATTCGGCAAAGCAAGCTTGCTCGCCAAGGCGAGGTCGCAGCCTGACAAAGTGAAGCAGGTCCTTCAAAAGGTGAAGACAGATGGGTTTGCCACCACCTTACATGCAGTTAAGTCGAAATTAGACCAACCCCTAGCGCTTGGCTATTGTAATGTCGGGGTGGTCGAGGCCGTAGGCCAGGGGGCAAATACGTTTGCTCTAGGAGATCGCGTGATTTCAAATGGCGGCCATGCTGAAATGGTTTCAATTCCAATGAATCTCTGCGCAAAAGTACCTGATGGGGTTAGCGATGAAGCCGCTTCGTTTACGGTATTGGCTTCGATTGGACTACAGGGAGTTCGTTTGTCAGAGCCAACGCTCGGTGAAAGTTTTGTTGTGACCGGTCTAGGTTTGATTGGCTTGCTAACCGTGCAACTCTTGAGAGCAAACGGATGTCGGGTACTCGGGTTGGATTTTGATGAAGTTAAATGCGAGCGGGCTCGATCCTTTGGCGCAGAGGCAATCAACTTGGCTCAGGGCGGCGATCCAGTCCAAGCGGCAAATGCATTTTCAAACGGTCGAGGTGTTGATGGCGTGATCATTACTGCCTCAACGAAGAGCAGCGAGCCGCTCTCTCAGGCGGCGCAAATGTGCAGGCAACGTGGGCGAGTTGTTCTCGTTGGCGTTATTGGTTCGGAATGGAGCCGCGCCGACTTTTATGAAAAGGAAATTTCCTTTCAAGTCTCCTGCTCCTATGGGCCCGGTCGATATGATGATCAATATGAACAAGGCGGCCAAGATTATCCATTCGGGTTTGTTCGTTGGACTCAGCAGCGAAATTTTGAATCAATCCTACAGTTGATGGCTTCTGGTGCGGTTGATCCGCTTCCGCTTATTTCACATCGTTTCAGTTTTGACGATGCCTTGTCCGCCTATGAGCAGGTAAGTAAGCCTGGTGCAATGGGGATAGTTCTGGAATATCCTAAAGGCACGGCCGCGCCGACGGCGCGAACTGTGGCGCTCGCATTGCCTCAAAAGGCGAGCGATCCAACTACACCAGTGGTTGGTGTCATCGGTGCCGGTAATTTCACAGGGCAAGTATTATTGCCAGTGCTTGCAGCCACGGGTGCTCGGCTGCACACACTTGCTTCTAGTGGTGGGGTGACCAGCACGCATCACGGTAAAAAACACGGATTCGAGCATTCAACTACAGATACTGCCGCATTGATTGATTCCGCCGAAATCAACACCGTATTTATTACCACTCGGCATTCGAATCACGCAGATCTTGTCATTCGCGCCCTGCAAGCAGGGAAAAATGTATTCGTTGAGAAACCTCTTGCGATCACACACGAGCAACTCAACGAAGTTACCGCGCTCCTAAGCGATGAGTTCATGGAGCTTCCTCGGTTGATGATTGGCTTCAATCGGCGATTCGCTCCATTGGTACAGGACATGAAACGAGCTCTTAAGGCCGTGTCCGGTCCGATTTCGATGGTTATGACTGTAAATGCAGGGGCGATTCCTGCCTCTCATTGGACGCAGGATCCATTGGTTGGGGGAGGGCGCCTCGCTGGAGAAGGGTGCCATTTTATCGACCTACTGCGCTACCTTGCGGGTAGCGAAATCGAATCAATTCGTTGTGACCTCATGGAGTCGGATTGCTTAGATACAGCGTCGATACACCTTAAATTTTCTAATGGCTCTATTGGTACCGTTCACTATTTTTCTAATGGCCATAAAGATGTGCCAAAAGAGCGGGTAGACGTTTTTGCTGAAGGTAAAGTTCTTAGCCTCGATAATTTTAGAGCCTTAAAGGCAATTGGCTGGTCAAAAGCCAAATCTCGTAAGCTATCAAAACAAGACAAGGGGCATGCCGAAGAGGTTAAGCGGTTTATTGATTCGATTCAGGCTGGAGCTCCGTCTCCCATTCCTGTGTGCGAATTGATTGAGGTTTCCCGTGCAACGTTAAATATAAGTCCTTGGTCCTAATTTCTCATGAAAAAAATAATTCATATCGTAGGTGCTCGTCCGAATTTTATGAAAGCGGCACCTCTTATAGCCGCTCTTGATGGAAGGCAGGGGGTCAAACAACTTTTGATTCATACTGGCCAACATTATGATAAAAATATGTCTGAGATTTTTTTCGACCAGCTTGGAATTCCCAAGCCGGACTTTAATCTTGAGGTTGGCTCTGGAAGCCATGCTACTCAAACGGCGGAAATTATGGTCAAGTTTGAGGAGGTTGCCATCGCGGAAAAGCCAGACCTGCTTGTCGTCTATGGCGATGTAAATTCTACCATTGGTACCGCTATTGTCGCGGCTAAATTAGGGATTCCGATTGCACATATGGAGGCAGGTCTTCGATCTTTTGATCACGGAATGCCAGAGGAGATTAATCGGATTTTGACCGATCGAATCACAGATGTCTATCTCACGCCTTCAGCCGACGGAGATGCGAACCTCATCAAAGAGGGGGTTGATCCCGCCAAGATTCATTTGGTTGGTAATATTATGATCGATACATTGGTTCGTCTCTTACCTGAAGCAGAAGCTCCAGAAGGGGGGACCAGCGACAAGCCATATGCCCTTGTAACCTTACATCGTCCTTCCAATGTTGATCGGCCCGAAATGCTGAAGGAAATCATTGAGAGTTTAAATCGAATAAGTGAACGGATTCGAATTCTCTTTCCAATCCATCCTCGGACTCGTTCACGCATGGAAGCCATGGGACTTGCTCCAGCCAATCCATCGCGTTTCCAGTTGATGGACCCAGTTGGATACCTGCAATTTATTTGGTTGCAAAAGCACGCCAAGGTCATTCTTACCGACTCTGGGGGAATTCAGGAAGAAAGCACCTACCTTCAGGTTCCGTGCTTAACTCTTCGCCCAAATACGGAACGTCCCGTTACCTGTGATATCGGAACGAATATATTGATCGGTGAAGACATGCTTCGGTTTGAAAAAGAAACCCATGCCATTCTTGATGGAGCAGCAAAGTTGGGTGAGATTCCGCCACTTTGGGATGGTAAAACGGGCGAGCGAACGGCGGATGTGCTCGTGAACTTTTTGTCCTAGCATATATTCTCGATCATGAAACGCTTGTCGGTTCTGTTTCAGATTGTTCAATTATTAGGGATTCGCTGGGCCTTTTTCCGACTACGCTATGCCCTCCGACTGAAGTTGGGTTTCATGCGTCGTCGGGCGCCACTTGGATCTTGGCGCTCTGACGCGCCTAGCTTTTCAAATCAACTTATCTCTTCGCAGGGTTCAATTGCAGACTATCAGGTCCTGATGGCGCGGCATCGAGATGCTAGGCAAATGGTACTTCAGGAAGCGAATGCGATTTGTCAGGGTAGTTTCTGCTTCTATGGCGCGTTTGAAAAAAAACTTTCACTACCACCCAATTGGCATGCTAACCCGCTAAGTGGTGAAGAGGTTTCCTCGGCTTTACATTGGAGTCAACTAGGGGACTTTGATTTTGGTGATATTAAACATATTTGGGAACTCAGCCGCTTCCCCTTTGTGTTTCCTCTTCTTCGCGCTTACGCTCTCAGTGGGGACGAATCCTATCCCGAAACCTTTTGGATTCTTTTTGACGATTGGATGGAGGCAAATCCACCGAACTACGGAGTCAATTGGAAATGTGGTCAAGAAGCGGCAATCCGAGCCATGGCTTCTACGTTTGCATTATCCGGTTTTGCCGCCAGCCCTTCTTCGACCCCGGAGCGCAAAGCGGCATGTCGTGAACTCTTGCTGGTTACAGCAAGACGCATTTCGGTTAATCTCGACTACGCAATAAGTCAGAATAATAATCATGGTGTTACGGAGTCGGTGGTCCTCTGGGTTATCGGTGTGTTATTTCAGGAATTGCCTGAGGCAACGAAATGGCGGAAAGAAGGCTTGCGTTGGATGGAGCATCAAGCGGTAACCTTGATCGATTCTACCGGTGCCTTTTCTCAGCATTCTCTCAACTATCATCGAGTCATGCTCGATGCTTATACGTGGGCACATGCCGTTGCATCCGCCAACAATCTAACTCTGCCGCTTAGAATTATCTCTCAGTGCGCACGAGCATCAACCTATCTGCGTTCGTACGTTCAGTCTCAGAGTGGTGAAGTTCCTATTTTTGGTGCGAATGATGGTGCCCACATTCTGCCATTGCAAGGAGGTGGGTATTTGGATTTTCGTGGATGCCTGCAGAGCTCTTCAGTAGCTTTTCACAATGAGTTTGCTTTGTCTTCGGGAGCCTGGGACGAACGCCAGTATTGGTTAGGCCTTGATTGCAAAAGCGTTGTCTCGGCCGCTGAATGGACGCCTCAATCTACTTCCGATCACATCATTCTTAGTCGTAAGAATTTTTTGGTATATTTTCGAGTGGCTGAGTCTTGGACCTTTCGCCCGTCGCATCTTGATCAACTGCACCTCGATGTTTTTTATCAAGGACTTCCCGTTATCGGAGATTCCGGGAGCTTTTCCTATAACGCCCCAGAATGGTCATCACGTTTCCCGTCTACTAGCTTTCATAATACAGCCTGCTTTGATGGGGTTGAACAAATGTCACGACTCTCAAGGTTTTTGGTTGGCCCGTGGCGCAAGGCGATACGTCTTACAAGTTCTAATAATTCTGCAATAGCTTCATTTCAATCGCCATCTGGTTCCGTGCACACCCGCGAGGTGTCTTTAGCCACTTCGGGGCGCGTTATTATCAAAGATTCGATGAACGGGGATTTTCGTGAGGCCCAAATTTATTGGCACTTTCCTTCTACCCAATGGCGCGAACATGCCAATCGACTCCACAAAGATAACCTTTCTTTTGACTCCAGTTCTGGATCACTCGCCCATCTCGATAAGAGCATGTATGCTCCCTTTTATGGAGCAAAAGAAGAGTGTCTTGCGTTGACGATTACCTTGTTGGATTCCGATACGAGCGTTCTTGAAACGGTGATTGCGGTTTCGTAATCAGCGCTTGTCATTACCCTATTTTTTGCCCTAGTTGGTTTCATGCGCGTGTTGTATTTTCACCAACATTTTTCGACCCCCTCAGGGGCAACCGGAACGAGATCTTACGAAATGGCTCTCAAGTTAATTGCCCGAGGGCACGAGGTCACTGTGGTCTGTGGTTCCGCACAATTGGGTGACACGGGCCTCGAAGCCCCAGTGCATCGTGGGCTTCGAAAGGGTATTGTCGATGGGATTAACGTCATCGAACTTGTCTTGCCGTATTCGAACCACGACGGGCTCTTAAAGCGCAGTCTGCTATTCTTGAAATTTGCGATCCGGAGTGTCGGTATTGCACTTACAGAAAAATATGATGTACTGTTCGCAACATCGACGCCTTTAACTGCCTGCATGCCCGGAATCGCAATGCGCTTTCTAAAACCTCGCAAACGCTTCATCTTTGAAGTGCGTGATCTTTGGCCGGAGCTCCCGAAGGCAATGGGAGTTATTCGCAACCCGTTGATCCTAGGTGCAATGGGGGTCTTGGAATGGTTGGGATATCGCGCTGCCCATGCTTGCATTGGACTCTCACCAGGAATCTGCGAGGGAATCCGTACTCGGTCCCCAAAGCATCGTAAAATATCGATGATTCCCAATGGTTGTGATCTCGAATTATTTCAGGCCGTAACGCGCGATTCCGATGGCCCGCTCAAGGCGATCTTTACAGGCGCGCATGGGCAAGCCAATGGACTCGATGCGGTCTTAGATGCTGCCGGTGAATTGCTGCGACGAAAGCGGCATGACATCGAAATTCATTTCATTGGTGACGGGAAGCGAAAGCCTGCTCTACTTGATCGGAAAGAATCCGAGGGCCTAATTAACTGCTTTTTTCATGATCCCATTCCGAAAACCGAACTGCGAGAACGCTTCAAGGATGTTGATGTTGGTTTAATGATTTTAGCCAACGTTCCCGCGTTTTATTATGGAACATCTCCCAATAAATTTTTCGACTACCTCGCCTCGGGATTACCTGTTTTAAATAATTATCCTGGATGGCTGGCTGAATTGCTGGAGTCTGAAGCTTGTGGCTTGCCGGTAGCCCCTGAGTCTCCGGGAGCATTTGCCGATGCCCTCGAAAAATTTAAAGATGATCCTGCAGAACGAAACCAGATGGGAGCTCGTGCCCGAGGGCTTGCGGAAAGAAATTTTGACCGCGATAAAATGTCGGACGAATTTGTAAATTTTATTGAGGCAATGGGTGTCACCCAATGAAGCGGCTAAGCGACCTTCTTATCGGAGCTAGCGCTCTGATTGTTCTCTCCCCGTTCTTGATTATCATATCCATTTTGGTCGCCGTGCGTCTGGGGCGCCCCGTTTTTTTTGTGCAGCCTCGCCCAGGTTTACATGGGGGCATCTTTAATTTTTTGAAATTCAGGAGTATGACCTCTGAGTGTGATTCAGAGGGGAATCTATTGCCTGATGAGCAAAGGATGACCCCCTTTGGTACACTCCTTCGGAAGACGAGCCTTGATGAATTACCCGCCCTAATAAATGTCGTACGAGGGCATATGAGCCTAGTTGGGCCTCGACCCCTGCTGGTCCGCTATTTACCTCGATATTCAACTCGGCAGGCTCGTCGGCATGAGGTGAAACCGGGGATCACTGGCTGGGCCCAGATAAATGGAAGAAATGCTATTTCTTGGGAGGAAAAGTTTGAGTTGGATGTGTGGTACGTTGAGAATCACTCCATCTGGCTTGATTTGAAGATTTTACTCCTCACAATTCCGCTCACTTTATTTGCCAAGGATATTAATGCTTCATCGCATGTGACAATGCCCGAATTTACAGGGTCTACTCAGGTGCAAAACGATTAAATTACGCCAAAAGCCAACATCATGAGTGAACGTTTTTCTGAATGGAAACCCCCTGTCGTAGAGCACGGTAAATTAACTGACTATAATTGGTTGGTGCAAAATCCCCAAGGCTTGGTTCTAGGAGATCGAACTGACATTGGTGCATTTACCTATATAAACGCCCTCCACGGGGTGACCCTAGAGGCCGAAGTCCAAGTCGGCTCCCACTGCTCGATCTATTCCGTCAGTACAATCGACGATAAAAAAGGACCTGTCCTTTTGAAGAAGAATGCTCGAATCGGGAGCCACTCCGTCATCATGCCTGGGGTAACCGTAGGCGAAAACGCTATCGTCGGCGCCATGAGCTTTGTAAATAAGGATGTACCTGACAATACAACCGTCGTCGGGGTTCCTGCCAAAAAAGTCAAAGGTGCAGAATGACCCAGTCGCGTATTTTCCTCTCACCGCCACACATGAGTGGCGAAGAACTTCAGCTTGTAAAGGAAGCTTTCAATTCAAATTACATCGCACCGATTGGGCCGATGATCGACCGCTTTGAAGCGGAGTTTGCTGACTATGTCGGCATACCTCATTGCCTCTGCCTTTCTAGTGGAACAGCCGCAATGCACTTAGCCCTTTGCGAGCTTGGTGTTGGCCCAGGTGATTTTGTGATCGCCTCTAGCCTGACCTTCATTGGCAGTATCAGTTCAGTCGTTCATCTCGGTGCCGAGCTCATTTTTATTGATTCCGATGAAGCAAGCTGGAACCTAGACCCTGAGTTGCTCGAGATCGAACTCAAGGAAATGGCCGATCAAGGCAATCTTCCAAAGGCGGTTATTCCAACAGACCTTTATGGTCAGTGTGTAAATCTACCTCGCATTATGGAAATTTGCCAAGCCTATGATATTCCTGTCATCTGCGATTCAGCTGAAGCAATGGGCGCGTCAATCCGAGGTAAGCATGCTGGATTCGGCGCTTCAGCCGCAATCTACTCGTTTAATGGGAATAAAATCATTACCTCTTCGGGTGGGGGTATGCTGGCGTCAGAGAATAAAGACCTCATTGATCATGCTCGATTTCTTGCTACTCAGGCGCGAGATCCTGCCCCGCATTATGAGCATACCGAGGTCGGCTACAATTACCGCATGAGCAATGTCGTTGCCGCCATTGGTTTAGGCCAGTTGCATGTTCTCGATGAACGGGTAAATCAACGTCGTAAAATTTGCGCGGCCTATCAGGAGCAACTTGGTGACCTTCCTGGAATTTCATTTATGCCAGAAGCCGAGTATGGGCGGAGTAACCGTTGGTTGACTGTAATCCTAGTGGACCCCGTTCAATTTGGCGCAAGCCGCGAAGATATACGGCTTTCACTTGAGTCGGATCAGATCGAGTCACGACCGGTTTGGAAGCCGATGCATCTCCAGCCCGTATTTCGCGAAAACCGCATGATCGGTGGAGCTGTGGCGGAACGATTTTTTGAGTTTGGACTCTGTCTTCCCTCCGGGTCCCAAATGTCAGATTCTGACATTGAACGCGTCTGTGAAAAAGTTCGTTCCTGCGGATTTGCTTCATAATTTCGCGTTTACTTTGTATTAAATGCTCCCTATCGTATTTGCATGAGTTTCCAAATGGGTATGTTTTGCTATGTCTGCTGATCTTCCTCCGATATTAAACCGGCGGACCGTTCGCCGATTCATTGTATTCGCGTGGCACATCATAGGTATTTGCCTCGCCTACCTGCTTGCCTATTGCCTCCGCTTTGATTTCATCTTGGAGAACCATTGGGATTCGATTTTTAAAGGGCTACCGCTTGCGATTGGGTCTTACCTCGTTGCGTTTACGGGCTTTCGTCTCTATTCCGGTATTTGGACGTATTTCTCATTTCAAGAGTGTTTGAAGGTATTTCCGGCCTTGTTCATTGGTGCGGGCCTGCACTTGGCGTCGGTGGCAGTGTTTAGCCAGATTTTCCCCGGTTCCTTTCCTCGTTCCGTTTTTGCCCTGACCCTTCTCCTCCTGCTCTCTTGGGAATTCGGTGGGCGCTTTGCCATTCGCTGGTTCCGCCAACACATCACGGGGCAAGCAGTTGAAGCCTCTGATGATCAGCAGCGCTGCCTCATCGTTGGGCCCTCGGATGCCGCTGCTCACGTCCTTCGGAATGCTCGTGTCGCCATCGGTGAAGTCGGTAAAATGGTTGGAGTCCTCAATGACGAGGCGGACAAGCGGGGTTTAACTATCGATCGGGTTAGCATCATCGGTGCTCCTGAGGAAATTGGCAAGCTCGCCAGGGCGATGAGCGTTTCAAAAGTTCTTATCCTCCCTCCTTACGATTCTCCAAATAGGATTCGCCAGCTCGTTGACAATTGTTCGGACGCGGGTGCAACCTGTGCCATGCAGGTCATTCCTTCGCTTGGCGACCTCGCTTCGGGCCGGGTCAATATCTCCTCCATTCGCGATGTTGAAATTGAAGATTTACTCGACCGCGAAGAACATTCTTTCGACCAGCGCATGCTGGACTCCATGCTCAAGCACAAGCGGATCAT
>ENA-ORXR01000849-ORXR01000849.1-marine-metagenome-genome-assembly--contig:-NODE-849-length-36797-cov-3.872059_pt1 | contig 36797 bp, 20 predicted proteins | sample MGYA00237866_ERZ511479 | MGnify/ENA metagenome assembly ERZ511479
TAAAAATTTCTACGCTCTACTGCTACGTAATCAGTTGATAGATATAGTATTAGTTGACTTTGAGCAAATATAATACCTATTCATTAAATAAACATCACTAACAGAATAACTACATCTTTTTAATTTATGGCGGGATGGGATTTGCATTTAACAGTAAATACATTACTTTTGCGTCGCTAAATTACGTAAAATTTAGCAAACAAACCGTTAAAGGTCCCGTAGCTCAGCTGGATAGAGCAATTGACTTCTAATCAATAGGTCTCAGGTTCGAACCCTGACGGGATCACTAACAAAAGTTTAATAGATAGGTTATAAATCGTTAGATTTATGACCTTTTTATTTTAAAATGCGGATCATTTTCTCTCTTTGGGGCCATGGCGATCCTGTCTAGGCGAAGAGCCGTAGTCAGCACGCCACCGCGCTCTCCACTACTATACCAAGTCCCGTGCTTCTAACCGCTGCTGCCTTGGTATACCGCTACGATCCCTTGTCCTTGTACCGCTCTTGCTGTACGCATCGCTTGGTATAAGTTGTTTGTCCGCGACAATATTTTATAATATACCAGCAAAATCTTGTTCTTAGGATATCTTTATCTACCTACTTGCCTAAGATTTAAACTGTTGGATTAGAGACTAAATTTATCATAATGACTAGATGCAGAAAAGCTAAGTTCTAGCATTTTTTATAGCCAACAGTTAAAATAGGGTTTCACCCTATTCTTAAATCTCAGCTCCACCACATAGGAGCGGGACAATCTTTTTAATTGCACATTTTTAGCAAGAGTAATATCCAAGTTTAAATTGAATTAGACTAATTCACTTACTCCCCAACATGCGGATAGTCAGTTAAATTAATTATGCTTTAATCCTTAAAAATATAATAGCGTAACTTATTTGGCCAATTTCGGCAAGTCGCTAAAGACCTTCCAAAAATTGCAAATGTTGAAATTGATGAGAAAATCTCTATTCTAGTGATATTATGTCAGAGACTTGACTTAGGGCTTAAGAATTAAATCAAGTGGCAAATTGAAGCTTGTCAGAATAAGGATTAGAATCTTATTAATATACCAGAGAGATAAGAAAAATTTCGAGAAGTTAAAGGAGCCTTCCTTATCTTGCGTGCATGAAAATACTCCACACCGCCGATTGGCATCTAGGCAAAATGTTACACAAGCAAAGCCTTGCCATAGAAATGCAGCTGTTCCTAAGCTGGCTGGTAGATTTTATAAAAGCAGAAAATATAGACTTACTCCTAGTATCTGGGGATGTATTTGATGTAGCTAATCCATCGTCTAAGGATAGAGAGATATATTTCAAGTTTTTAGGCCAGTTGCACCAGATGGGCATACGCTCCATTTTTACTGGAGGTAATCACGACTCTATTGGAGTGCTCAACGCACCTGCGGAATTGCTAGAGTACATGGGAATTACTATTGTAGGTGGCGCTACTGACCCTATCGTGAATGAGCTTATTGAAATCAAGAATTCTAAAGGAAATCTACAAGCCGTAGTTGCGGCGGTACCTTTTTTAAGAGATAAAGACTTAAGAAAATTAGATAAAAACACGGCTACCGATCGACGGGAAGCTATTAGGGAAGGGATGATGCTACATTATAAGATACTTGCCGACCACTGCGAGAAGTATAGTGGCAAAGTGCCAATTATAGCAATGGGGCATCTCTATGCAAAAGGTGCTGTATTAAGTGAGAGTGAAAGAGATATCGGTAATCAATCTGCTATTTCTGCGAGTATATTTTCTGACATTTTTGACTATGTTGCCCTCGGTCATATACATCGTCCACAGATTGTTGCTAAAAATGACTGCATCAGATATTCTGGGTCACCCATAGCATTAAGTTTCTCCGAGAAAGCAGATAATAAAGTTGTGATGTTGATTGAAACTAACGGTGCGAAGGTTGTTAAAGTGAAGTCTGTCCCCGTACCCAAACAGCGTATGCTATCACGTATTTCTGGTGATTTAGACAGCGTAGCCCTGAAGTTGGAGGATTACAAAAGTGAAACGGAGCTGCCTGATTTTATAGAATTACTTATAAAAGCGCCAGTGTTCAGCCATAGTTTGATCATGGATATCGAATCACTTATCCTTGGATACCAAGACCAAGAAGATTTTGTTATCCTTAAGCACAGTTTTGAATTTGCTGAAAACTCCAAAAAAGTAAACGACTTTTTCGCTGAAGGTATCCAAATAGAAGAAATGAAACCAATGGATATATTCAATACTAAATTAGAGGTCGAAGAAAATATTAACGATGGAAAAAAGCAGCAGTTAAAAGAACTATTTAAGGAAATATTAATAGATATCCAACAAACCGATTAACCCAATGCGAATAGATAGAATCACTTTCAAGAATATTAATAGCTTTATAGGAGAGCATACTGTTGACTTTAGCCAGAATCCCTTAAACGATGCAGGAATCTTTGCGATAATTGGGCCGACTGGTTCGGGTAAGTCGACCTTATTAGATGTCATTACGCTAGCACTTTACAATCAAGTTCCACGCATCTCTGCAAAGAGCATTACAGATACTGTTGTCGAAGCGACAGGAAGTATACTTACTAGGAATACTGATAATGCGATGGCTAGTATTGAGTACACTACTCGTTCGGGTTCTTACATCAGCACATGGACTATTCGTAAAAATCGTAACGGTAAGCTGGTTTCACCGCATATGGACTTAGTGGATAAGAAAATTGGGAAGCCCATGGATCTGAAAAAGTCCCAAGTGCCAGGAGAGAACGAAAAAATAATAGGATTAAGTTATGACCAATTTGTCAAGTCAATAATTCTATCACAAGGAGAATTTGCAAAGTTTTTGAAAGCTAATAAAAATGATCGTGGGAATTTGCTCGAAAAGATAACAGGTACTGGTATTTACCGTGAGATAGGGGCTGCAGTTTTTGAGCGTTTTAAAGTGATGGAAAAAGATATTTCTGTAAAAAAAGACAAGTCTGAATTTATTAAACTATTAGATGAAGATGCACTCAATGAGATTACCAGCCAAGTTGGGGAAGCAAAAAAATCTGTTTTGAAAATAGATGAATCCCTCAGCAATCTTTCAGAATCTAAGAGAATAAAAGAGCTCATCCTCGAAAAAAATACCCAACAGAAAGAAATAAGTGCGCATAAAGATAAACTTCTAATTGTTGAAGGCGCCTTAGTGCAGAAGCTTAAGAAACTTGATCTTCACGAAAAGTTGAATCCTTACAGGGCTAATATCGCATTATATGAGGAAGCGGATGTTAATGCTAAAACAGCCACCAGTCTAATGCAAACGCTTAAGAAAAATATACAAGTCAATGAGAAGAAACAATCTCTCGTTATGGGAAAAATGGGAGAATTAGTAGATTCGGAAGTCACCGAGAAAAATTTTAATACTAAAATGAAGGCCTTTGAAGCTCAGGTGTTGGCTATGGACCATGAGTTGAAAACATTGACGGAGCAAGGAAAAAAATTAGCTGTTGCCATTAAGGAAAAGGCAGCGGAGCAGCCTTTCGAATCTGCCAAAAGAATAAGTACTAAAAGTAAAACGGCAGAATTTTTAGATATAATTAACCAACAAAAGCTTGCTCTAGAAAATCAGCTAGCGGCATTAGATTTGGATACTTCCCTAAAAGGAAATACCCTCTCAGCAAAAATAGACAAAAGCCAGCTGTCGTTGGATTTTGCCAAGGAGCAATTGCAAAAGACAGAGATGTATGAAGCTGCGCAAGCCACCGAAAAGATACTGGCAGCAAATATTAAAGAAAACGAGAAAATACTTATTGATATAAAACCAAAGCTAGCGCATTCCCAAGAGCAGATAAGACAGTGGAAAGAAAATTTAAAGCATATTCGACAAAATAAAGATAAGAGCAAGGCACTCTTTGAATTAAACAACTTACGTAAAGAATTAGTAGAAGGGGAGGAGTGTCCACTTTGCGGTGCTGTACATCACCCACGCGCTGAACACCAAGAGACCGCACCGAGTGGCTTTGACATTGAAATTAAGAAGGCTGAGTCAGCTATAGTATCTTTGGAACAAGAGCAGAAAAACCTGGAAAATCAAAACACTACTGCTACCACAGAAGCAAAGAACCTAGAAAAGCAAATAGTTGATCTAAACAAGCAAATAGAATCCATCCAAGAATGGTTTACTGCTAAGAAGGTAGTTATTTCTACCTCAGAAATTTTGATCAAGCAAGTAGAGGAGCTTATTCAGCAGGTGGACAATCTCAAGCTAGGCCGTTCAAGTCTAGCGGAGTTCCAATGGCTACAAGCGACTGAAAAAGATGTGCATACACTCTCTGAGGTACTGCGTAAATACATTGCTCTTAATAAGCAACGTCAAAAACTTTTCACGGGAAAGGTAGTTACAGAGCAAACTGATAAGCTACAAGATGAATTTAGTGGAGTACTATCACTTTTGCAAAAAGATAAAAGTTTACTGTCAAAAGCGGAGGCAGACGCTACAGCCGCTTGCGCTAGAAAAGAAAAACTACACTCATCCATATGGCCACACTTACAAGACCTAGGCATTACAGACTTTGCTGCTTTGAAGCAAGCTGAATTAAAAGATAAAGAAGCTGGTAGGATTAAGGCAGAAAAGGAGGATTTTAATAAACGAAAGATCAGTCTTGAAACGCAAAGTAAATCTCTTGATGCAGAATTAGAGAATCTTCAAGCCAAAGATAAAACTAAAGATTCGCTCGGGTCCATCAACCAATTCATAGCAGAAATTTCTAATAAGAAAGATAAAATGCTCGAAGAAATTGGAGCCTGGCAAAATCAAATTAAGAGCGATGATGCTAATAAAAAAGCAGTAGGAAAACTTATTAAAGAGCTAGAAAAGTTAAAAGTAGAATTGGATGACTGGGCCTTGCTCAATCGACTTATTGGTGATAAGACGGGTACGAAATTTTCTAATTATGCCCAGAATATTACCCTTAAACATCTCCTTGGTATTGCCAATCGTAGATTGACAAACCTTTTTGATCGTTACCTATTAGACATGCCTAAAGACGATGGTGAGCTCCTGATAGTTGATACTTATCAGGGCAATATCCAACGAGGAGTAAGTACGCTCTCTGGCGGAGAATCCTTTATGGTTTCGTTAGCCTTAGCTTTGAGTTTATCTGACATGGCCTCCAAAAACGTGGTTCTAGAGAGTCTCTTTATCGATGAAGGTTTCAGCACCCTCGATCCAGAAATGCTGGACCTAGCCATGAACACACTTGATAAAATTCAGTCTGAAACCCAAAAAACCGTAGGTATTATTTCCCACGTCGAATCCCTCAAGGACCGTATCGACGTCCAAATCCAACTAGACAAAAATGCCCGAGGATTCTCTACTATTCAGATTGTAGGGTAAAAGCTTTTATCAAGTGCATAGACTATCAGTTGCAGCCTTCAATTATTAAATAATTCCGTAATTTCACGCCCATGGATATAAATAATGCTATACGTCAAGGAGAACTCTTAGAAGTGATGGAATATATTGAAGCTAACCCTAAGTTAGTTGACCAAAGAGACAGTAAAGGCTTCACCCCATTAATTATGTCGACCTATTGTGAACAACTCGATATAGCTAAATATCTACTAGAGCAAGGAGCTGATATCAATGCTCAAGATGGAGCAGGCAATACAGCGCTTATGGGAGTGTGTTTTAAAGGCCACAAAGATATAGCACTTCACTTGATCAATAATGGAGCAATGCTCGATGTAGTTAACTATAACAACGCAACAGCTTTAATCTATGCCGCGACTTTCGGACAAACAGAGATTGTCGAATTACTACTTTCCAAAGGTGCAGATAAGTCCATAAAAGATAAGAGGGGTAATACTGCTTACGATCATGCGCAGTTTCAGGGAGTCCCTGCTATGATGAATTTACTGGCTGATTAGATGGGGGTTTAATATTATAGCTCAGGATTTCAAGGAATGTAGATGTGGAGGTTAGATCCCATTTGGCCTGATTTTTCAGAAAAAGTCATGACAAATTGCCTGCAAGAATTAACCCCGTTTTCAGCTCAAAGCCTAAAAAAACGGAGCAATCCAAATCTGTAAAATTATATTATCTATTTATAACTGCAATGGTTTTACTTCTTATAAATATCCCTAATATACTCGCACAAAGTTCCCAATTCAATGTGATACAGGAAGATTATAAAGCGTAATCGTCTTCTTTTTTATTTAGAAACATTCCCACCACAGAAAACATAACTATCGGAATTACAATACAGAACATAACGCTGAAGAAATAGTAGGGAATACCAATGCCAGCCAAAGAATGCAAAAAAGCTTCGCACTTGTCAAATATTGTCTCAGCAAATGCTGTAGGTGTTTTCTTTACAACTAAATAAACACCTATGAATAAGGCTAGGTAGCCAATCTTAAACCAGTGAAAATCGGTTTTGCGATCTAAGGTAATTAACCATAGCAATGGCAAAATTAATAAATAGAGAAGCACAAAAACCAACTTATAGGACATGCCCATAATTTTCGCTAATCCTTTAAATCCTCCAACCACATAATAATGTATCATCTCAAAAAAGCCAAGTTCCGCAAAGTCCACTGTCTCCTTTTTGAAAACAATTTTAGCACGATCCTTTTCCATACCCAATTCCAACAAAGTTTCCTTATTAAATGGAAAATTTAAATGCCCTAACTTAACTGCATAGTAGAAGCCAAACATTAGCGCAAATGTCATAATCACAGAAAACAGTATACCTTTCATGATATTGATTTAGCACAAATTTAGCATTTTATTATACCAATACTTTGTGTAAAGTATTTTACTTAAAAAACTTGCCACATTTCGTTTTCAAAAATTTATCGAACGGAATCTCCTCCTGCTTTATAAATCCCTTTTTGGGCAAATCACCTTTTGCCACCATCTCTATCACCGCTACTATACTAGCCGCCGTAGTCCAAGAAATAGCACGCCAAGAATGCCCTTGAATATCTTTGTTGTAAAATGATTTACAATACTCATTTCTAAATAATCGATCACCTTTATTACCTTCCACAGCAGCATATACGATCACCACATCTTCTGCCACCGCGGGTTTAGCATTTTTTAGTATATCCTCTAGTTGCTGCTTATCTTGCTTCATATCCAACTCGTGAATCAAAAATTTCATTAAATCACAATGACCAGGATAGCGTATAGTTTTATAGTTTAGCGTATCTACCTTCTTCTCAAAAGTCTTACACATTGTCCCTAAACCACCCGAAGTATAAAACGCCTCATACTCTTTCCCATCTATAAATATTATCTCGTTTTCTTCCAACGAAGGCACCATTTTACGCTTCCCATTATGTATCGCCTCCGCATCATTTATGTATTCGTTGACCACCCCAGCAGGCGACCAGGTAAAGGCATAACCCATCTTGCCATTCGGATATATCGGCAAAGCGCCCACTCGCATTTCTATCGAACGCACCTTTGTGAAATCTCTAGTCAGATCCGCCCCGATAATACCAATAATCCCAGGCGCTAAACCACACTGCGGGGCCATCACTGATTTTGCCGTCTTACTCAACTTTTGTATATAGTCCGTCGTCGGTACATCCTCCGTCAAATCAAAATAGTGTTTCTCTAAATCATGCGCCAATTTAGCTATCGATTTATTTAGAAAGTAGGGGAGAGCAGACACCACCGCATCATGCTTTTTTAGCAAGGCCTCCATAGCCTTCTTATCCGTAACATCCGCCGCCACGACTTTGAAAGGCTGCTTATAATCATAGTGCGGCTTATCTTTATCCACCCCAGTCACCGTAAATTGTTTACTCAATAAAGTAGCTACCAACGTACCCACTTTCCCCAATCCCAGCGTCAATATCTTTTTCATATTTTAAGTTCTATTTTTTTATAAATTATATGGGCGCGTGCCCTGCTTACAGCCAACGCACACCGCGCTATACGTTTATATTCAGTAGATTGTACGTGCATTCAGCCAACCATGTTCCAGGTCTGCTCCCTTCGTCGCAGCCCTTGACCATGGGGCTTCATTCCTCGTACACCCCACTTCATACCACTCCTATCGCTCGCGCAAAAAAAAGGAATTATTTCGTCATTATAAAACACATTATCCAGATAGTGGATTTTAATTTTCTCACGTTAGTCCCTACAAAATATCACCAGCTTCTAATTCTCTCCTAATTCTACTTTTAGTCTAAAAATTTTGCTTCGATTACTACACCCAAGCAACAAATCAGCTTCAGTGACTACAGTGTTTAACCACCTTAGAACAGCCCTTTCGTATAACTTTACTTCGGAGCCTATTTTTACCCGTCAGAGGAGCTTCGGTGGTTAACAAAGCTAAAGCAGCCCTTTACACACAGTAGAAAGCAGCACTAAAAAGACCCGAATCTCGTTTCACCCTCGTATATTACTTTATCCCCTAAGAATACATACCTTTAACCAACAATTAAAGAAATGACATACAGAATCTTCTTCGCCGCATTAGTAGCAATATCCATCTTCGCCTGCAATAACGACGATGACCAACTGATAATTTCTTCTCCTGTAATGGAAGAAGAAATGATGATGGATTCTATGGAAATGGTTGTGGATACCATAGGCATGAGCATGGATACCACAGGCATGGATATGGACACCATGCAGACCAGAAGTATTTCTTATTTAGCACTTGGTGATTCCTATACTATAGGTCAAGGTGTCGCTCAAATCCAAAGCTTCCCTTACCAATTACGAGATACACTTACCAAACTTGAGCTCAATGTTGACTCCATTAAAGTTATCGCTCGAACAGGTTGGACAACCAGTAACCTACTAGATGCTATAGAAGCAGAGTCACCTGAGTCATACGACGTAGTCTCTTTATTAATAGGTGTCAACAACCAATTTCAAAACCAATCTTACTTCAAGTTTCAAGCAGAGTTCGACTCCCTGCTTGATATATCTATCAACATTGCAGGAGGTATAGAAAACGTATTCGTAGTATCCATACCAGACTATGGCGTCACACCATTCGGATCATCGGACGCTGAAAATATTGCCGAAGCTTTGGATAATTATAATGCATTTATGAAAGGTCAATGCGAAATGCTAAATATACCTTTCATAAATGTCACCACTATCTCAAGAGAGTTAGGAGATAGTGAAGGTGCTCTTGCACCCGATAATCTGCACCCCAGCGGATTTCAGTATAGTTTATGGGTAGAGGCCATGTTAGATGTTGTTTTCCCAATTTTTGCATCTGAATAAAATATAGTTGATAAATCAGTAAATTATCTTTGTAATTATTTAGAAATTAATCTATCTAGCATAGGGTAGGTTTCTTTATGATTTTTGATAATTTTGTTTTCTGTTAGAAGTCCATTATTTAGGAAAACCAATATTTTAAGTAATGCCCTCAAGACTCAAAGAAATATTCCGCTATTTTCTCAGATTAGGTTTTGTGGCCTTTGGAGGCCCAGCTGCTCATGTAGCCATGATGGAAGAAGACCTCGTGCAAAGCAAAAAGTGGCTGACCGAGCAAGAGTTCCTAGACTATATGGGAATCACAAACCTCATTCCAGGTCCCAATTCCACGGAGATGACCATGCACTGTGGATACCACCGTGCAGGTTGGAAGGGACTCTTTGTAGCAGGGGTGAGTTTTATCTTTCCAGCAGTACTATTAACTTGCTTGGTAGCTATATTTTTTGAACGATACAGCGAGATTGCTTGGGTAGTGCCGATTGTAAATGGAATCAAGGCAGCAGTGATATCTTTCATCTTAGCAGCTATATTCAAGCTTGGTAGGAAAGCAGTGAAGAATATTTATTTAGCTATTCTGGGTGCAGTGGCGCTGATGGCAGGCTTTATGGGTGTCAATGAGATACTAGTAATCTTAACTGCTGGTTTGTTGTCTATGCTCGTACAGGTAGCATTGAATTCCCGTGGACAACTGAACAGCTTTATATTACTACCGCTCTTCGCTACCACATTGGTCAACTACTCACACCTTAAACTTTTCTTGGTATTTCTTAAAGTAGGATTAGTGCTCTTTGGATCTGGCTACGTGTTATTTGCATACTTAGATGGTGAATTAATTGAAAACCTAGGATGGTTATCTCATGATGATCTAGTAGAGGCCATCGCAATTGGTCAGGTTACCCCTGGGCCAGTGCTTTCTACTGCGACATTTGTAGGTTATAAATTAGGAGGCATTACAGGCGCGGTGTTAGCTACTTTGGGTATCTTCCTACCTTCCTTTTTCTATGTTTTGCTGCTCAATAAGTTTATTCAGAAGATGAAGGACAATGTCTGGTTACGTTACTTTTTAGAAGCTGTAAATGTCGCTGCTGTTGCAGTGATGGTAGTTGTAACCTTCAAAATGGCCGAGAGTATTATTATTGATTGGCGCACTGCACTGATTTGTGGCCTCAGTATTTTCGTCTATTTTTATTTCAAGAAACTGAACACACTTTGGATTATTTTAGGTGGGGCGGTGATGGGATTTGCGTTGTCTTATATATAAGATACTCTTAAACCAGCACTTTCAAAGCTTGTTCCAAATCCTCCATCAACACTTCAGCCTCTTCCAGCCCAATATAAAATCTTACAAAACCGACTGGCAGATCAGGATTTTCTTTTCCTGGAATATCATACAGCGCAACGGCAGGTAAGACTAAAGACTCATGGCCACCCCAAGATACAGCTAAACAAAATCGAGTCAGTTTGCTAAAGAATTTCTCCATAAGTAGTCGATCAGAAGTTTTGAACTCAACCGAAAATAAACCACCACTGCCTGACATTTGACTCTTAGCCAAATCATATTGTGCATAGGTAGGATGATGCGGATAGTAGATTTTTTTGACAGCTGGGTGGGTGTCTAGAAACGAGCAAATCTTTTTTGCGCTAGTGTCCGTTTGTTTCATACGTAAGGGCAGCGTGCGCAATCCCTTAATTATCTGTGCTGCATCAGAAGGTGATATAATACCACCCAATGTCATAAACTCTCTGTGAAAGAGTTTTTGGATTATAGCAAAACTTGCACAAACAATACCGCAGACTATGTCGCTATGTCCATTGATATATTTTGTCCCCGAATGTACAACGATATCAATACCAAACTCAATAGGTCTTTGGAAAATGGGCGAAGAATAAGTGTTATCAATAATAGAAATTAATCCATGTTTTTTAGCAATACTCGCACAAGATTTTAGATCCTGCAGTTCCATTCGCATCGAGGTTGGACTCTCTAAAAATAAAACTTTGGTATTCTCTTTAATTGCTGCCTCCATCGCGATAAGATCCTTACCATCCACAAACGTAGTATGCACCCCAAATCGTGGTAGGAAATCCATTAGCAATTTATTTGTCCAGGAATAAGCGGATTCGACACAGACAATGTGATCTCCCTGATTTACTTGCGAAATTACTGCATTTGCGATAGCGCCACTTCCACTGCTAAAAACAAGACAGTCTTCAGCTGAACACAGTGCTGCCAATTTTTTGCGCAGTATATTTACTGTAGGATTATTACCTCTCGTGTACATGTGCGTTCCAAACTCATTGCCCATAGAAGCCCTAAAAGCGTCTAAGCTTTTGAATGCGAAATTACTTGTCTGAATGATAGGAGGAGAGACAGCACCAAAGTATTGATCGCGCTCTTCGCCCAGATGATTGAGTATGTGTGAGATGTCCATCTTGTGTTTTCACCAAAGATAATCTTTTCCAATGGAACAGTTAAGTGCAGTTTTGTTTCGTTTATTCTCTCTGAAAGCACCGTAAAGAATTGCCCTTCTTCGGTGATTTTCTTTTGCTCTTTAGAATTGCTTCGGTGCCTGCAGTGGTTCTCTTTTTATTCTAAAAACCAAAAAAAGCTTAGCTATATTGAATATAGCTAAGCTTTTAAGAAAAAAATCCAATGGACTAAGTCAACTTAAGAATAAACTTATTCTTTTTCCCATTATCCACCATGATGTACTTGTCTTGTAGTAAGTGATCACTGGTAAGCATATAATCAGGATCTGAAACTTTTACCTTATTGACAGAAACAGCATTTCCTTTAAGTGCGCGCCTTGCGTCTCCTTTGCTTGAAACTATGGTCGTATTCTCCGCTAATAATTCTATAATATTGAGGCCGCCCTCTAGAGAAGATATTGGTATTTCAAAGCTTGGAATCTCTTCCGCTACGGTAGCTAATGCAGCAGTATCTAGTGCACGGCAAGTATCCTCATTTGCTTTGTTGTCAAATAGCAATTTAGAAACGGTAGCAGCAGATTCGTATGCTTCCTGTGAGTGCACCCGTATGGTTAACTCCTCGGCAAGAATTCTCTTTTGCTCTTTGAAGTTGTCGCTCAATTCTGCCTCCATAGCTTCCACCTCATTTTTTGTCTTGAGGGTAAAGAATCTAATGAATTTTGGTATATCCGCATCATCAGAATTCAACCAAAATTGGTAAAATTTATATGGACTGGTCATCTTTGGATCAAGCCAAATATTGCCTGCTTCAGATTTACCAAACTTACTACCGTCAGACTTGGTCAGTAATTCTGATGTAATAGCAAATGCTTTACCCTCTGCGTTTCTTCGAATAAATTCGGTACCAGAAGTAATATTACCCCACTGATCTGAACCCCCAATCTGGAGCTTGCAATCTTGGTCTTGGTAGAGGCGTTGAAAGTCATATGCCTGTAATAGTTGGTAGGAAAACTCTGTAAAGGAAAGTCCTGTTTCTAGTCTATTCTTCACAGAGTCTTTACTCATCATGTAATTCACCGTCAAGGTTTTTCCTACATCACGCAAAAAATCTAGGACATTCATGTCTTTGTAAAAGTCAAAGTTGTTGACGACAGTTGCTTTATTGTCTCCAGATTCGAAGTCTAGAAATTTGTAGAACTGTGCTTGCTGATGTGCAAGATTGCTGTCCAGTACATCGAAGGTTTTGAGTTCTCTTTCTTTAGCTTTGCCAGATGGATCTCCTATACGGCCGGTAGCACCTCCCATGAGTACGATGGGGGTGTGTCCAGATAGTTGAAATAATTTCAGGAGCATGATTTGCACAAAGTTACCTATCGTAAGTGAAGGCGCTGTTGGATCAAACCCAATGTAGCCAGTCATCTTACCTGCTTTGAGTGCTTCTTCTACGCCAGGGGTGAGGTTATTAAGTATCCCTCTCCATTCTAACTCTTCTAAAAAATCCATTTTACTTATTTTTTGCAAAGCTAACAATAAGATGTTTTTAATGCAATCAAAATTTCCTCTTCCACTCGTTCCTCTTCCACTCGTTCGTTTATCACCGTAGGCACCAATGCAGTTCTATCGTTTACAAAACACCGTAGGCACCGTAGCTTTTCTTGCGAGTGCTTTACAGTAGCTAGTTTTCGGTGCCTTCAGTGTTTTGAACGTGTGGGCGTAACTTCTTTGCCTATGGTGGTAAATTAAGAGAGAGCAGTCTTAACTTTCTCTAAAAACCTAATACCTAACACCTCCTAAAAAAATGCGAGAGGGATAGAAAGCAACCGACCGCAGGAAAGGTGTCCCGTAAATTTTTTCTTTTACGGGACCGCAACGGATGTGGAGTGCTGCATAGCCCGACCTCATCCATCCTTATCAATAAACCAAAGAATTATCAAAAGCACTCAAGTAAACATAAAACTCAATAATATACCAAGAACTTGGATGAGGGGTCGCCCAAAGTAACTTTATTCTATTACCTTAGCCTCACATGAATTTTCCTTACTTCATAGCTAAGAAAGTCTCGTTTTCGGGGAAGAAAAATTTTTCCCGTTTGATCATTCGTATTGCCATTGTAGCGATAGCCTTGAGCATGACGGTGATGATAGCAACAACTTCACTTATCCGAGGATTTAAGCAAGAAATCACCACTAAAATATTCGGATTCTGGGGACATATTCATATCAATGATCAGAATATTATTCGCAGTTTTGAAAGTAAGGCGGTTGATATAAATCAGACATTTTATCCTAGTCTAGGGGACCTCGGACCGATAGGGTATGATGATAGTCACAGTACGTACAACTTTCAGAATCCTACCAAGCAAACTAAAGGAGGGATCGCGCACATACAGCGCTATGGTCTAAAGGAAGGAATTCTAGAAACAGATGAGGATATAGAAGGTATCATTTTAAAGGGGATATGGGAAGATTATAATTGGCAATTTTTGGAGCGATATATGGTGGATGGTAGGGTGATCGAATTTGACGAGGAAGCGATGTCACGGGACATATTGATCTCCAATAGTACAGCCAATAGATTGCACCTCGCGGTCGGAGATAAGATTACAATGAACTTCGTCAATAACAATCAAGAGGTGAAGCGACGCATGAATATTTGTGGGATCTATAAAACGGGTCTTGAGGAATATGATAAGCGATTTGCGCTGGTAGATTTGCGGCAGGTACAACGGTTACTCGGCTGGTCAGAAGAGGAGGTCGGCGGCTTCGAAGTCTTTATCGAGAATATAGATGACTTGGATGTTTTCTACTATTATCTGAATGAAGAGGTGTTGCCGATAAAGCTTTATGCAGAAACTATACGTTTTAAATTTCCTGGTATTTTTGAATGGCTCGAATTGCAAAATATTAATGAAGTAGTTATCATAGTCCTGATGATAATTGTGTCTATCATTAATATGATCACCGCACTTATGATACTGATATTGGAGCGTACTACGATGATAGGCGTGCTCAAAGCAGTCGGCGAACAGGACTGGAATATTCGTAAAATTTTTCTTTATTATGCTACTTATATTATTGGGCTTGGTCTTCTGTGGGGTAACTTTATAGGAATATCTTTGTGTCTGTTACAGAAAAAATTTGGCTTTATTCGCTTAAGTGAAGAAGACTATTATATCAGTACTGCTCCCATCGCCTTAGACATGTGCACGGTGCTTTATTTAAACGTCGGGACCTTAGTGATTACGCTTATATTTATGATTATCCCTTCCTATCTGGTAACTACTGTGCAGCCGATAAAAGCACTTAGGTTTAAGTAATGTCACTTCACGGACTGGCATATAAATGGCTAGGAATAAAACGCCGAGCAGTAGGGTATAGCTTTCGTGTGCGTCTTTCGCGCTTGGCAGTTCACGGTAGAAATTTTCGACGAAATAAATCTATCGATACCAATGCAACTAGCTTTTTTGAGCATCCATTTTCCTACACTTTAGAAGGTTTTTTACTGATCCTAGACCTATTTGCATTCGGAGAAATTTACGAAACTATCACAGAATTTTTAAAGTTTCGTACACGGGCCTTGACTACAGATGAGCGGCGAATAGTAGAAACACTATTCGCAACAGGCTTGGATATTGATCGCATACGTATAGACGAACGAGCGTGGGCACCCTACATATTCGGGATGGCTTATGTGGGAGTGTATACAATCAACTATGCAGGGAAAATGTCAGAAGATTTATTCGTGCATGAGCTTATCCATCTATGGCAATATGAGCAGCGTGGTTCTGTCTACATACCTAGAGCCTTAAGCGCGCAACGTTCAAGTGCTGGATATAACTATGGAGGAGTAGAAGCTTTGAGAAGTAAGGAAGTAAATTTGTGGGTATATAATTATGAGCAGCAAGGTGACATCCTAGCGGACTATTGGCGGGCAAAGCACAAGCGTCCAACGCGATGGAAAAATCTGGTCGGAACGACAGTACCATACTTGCCGTTGGTAAATCAACTCAAAGAGCATTCCAGTCAGAATAATTCAGATTTAGCTTAACAATGGCTGTTCCTTTTCGTAATTAACGTATGTTTGTATTTAAGGCAATATTTTTCAATAACTAAGGATCAGTTCATGATTGAGTGCTATAAGATAGTAGACAAGAAGATAGTTACGCTGAGCACACCTGAGCCTGGTTGTTGGATCAATATACATCCGCCTTTAGAAAAAATAGAGATAGAAAAGTTCGCTGAGGATAATGCTATAGAACTGGATTTTTTGATGGATTCGTTGGATATCGATGAGAGATCCCGATACGAAAAGGAAGAAGACGCTCGACTGATCTTAGTCAATGCGCCTACCATAAATAACTCCGCACCCGAAAACGAATCTCTTTACCTTACTATACCTATTGGCATCATCCTGACGCCTGATAATGTCATCACTATAAGTTCTCATAAGGAAACTGTATTGAATCGATTTCTGAATATGAAGGTCAAGAATTTTGATCCGACTAATCAGCAAAAATTTGTCCTTCTTATACTAGAGCAGATTGTGAGAGACTATCTCGCTTGCCTAAAGCAGCTCAACTATAAACGTAACGAAATAGAGAAGGAACTTTATGACAGTTCTAGAAACAGAGAGCTGAGAAGGTTATTGTCGATAGAGAAAAGTTTGGTTTATTTTGTCAATTCGCTGAGTGCAAATGACATGCTTAATCTTAAAATGAAACGAACTGACTTCCTGGATATCAGAAATAACGAGGTGCTTACAGACCTGTTTGAAGATATTATTATCGACAATGGTCAGGCTTTAGAAATGTCTAATGTATACACCAATATTTTGAATGGTACCATGGAAGCATATGCATCCATTATATCAAATAATCTTAACATCGTTATTCAGCGGCTTACGCTCGTTACGATCATTCTGATGGTACCTACATTGGTAGCCAGCTTATATGGAATGAATGTGAAACTACCCTTCAAGAATAATGAATATGCGTTTTATTTCATTATAGTATTCTCTCTCGTAGTTAGTTTGTTATTAGCTTGGTTCTTCCGAAGAAAGAGATTATTCTAATTGTATTTCAAGGGCTTACGTCTAGTTACTTATAATTATTTTGTTTACAGATTAAATCACACTGTAAAAGGGCTTATCCACAATAATTTATTTTTTTATTTTAACTAAAATATTGATAACAAGTGACTTATGTTATTTATCCACATTTTGTGGATAACTTACATTAAGAATAAAGCCAATATTTTAGCTACATTTGTCATTACTTAGACGGCAAGTTTAAATGCAAAATAAACTCCAGATTTATGTCTCTACTATAGAGCGAACCCCTTCTGGTACATCAAATTTATATTACAATTGAGACCCTAATATCTCCTCGAGTAATAGCTGTTTTATTTACAAAGAGTAAGTCCATGCTGACTGCTTTATCGAACTATTATTAAACTATTTTAACACTTAAAGAATGTCAACTACTACCACTGAACCTATCTTACAAGATAACCCCAACAGGTTTGTTCTTTTTCCAATCGAACATGACGATATCTGGCAATGGTATAAAGCTTCGCAGGCATGTATCTGGACAGCTGAGGAGATAGATTTGTCAACTGATCTTGTCCACTGGGAAGGATTAAAAGATGATGAGAAACACTTCATCAAGCACGTGCTTGCCTTTTTTGCTGCAAGTGATGGTATTGTAAATGAGAACTTAGCTGAGAACTTCGTTTCTGAAGTACAGTACACAGAAGCAAAATTCTTCTACGGATTTCAGATTATGATGGAAAATATCCACTCTGAAACGTACTCTTTATTGATCGATACATACATAAAAGATAATCTAGAGAAAGATAAACTTTTCAATGCTATCGAGACTATGGATTGCGTGAAAAAGAAAGCAGATTGGGCGCTTAGGTGGATAGACAATGGAAGTTTCGCAGAACGTCTAGTAGCTTTTGCAGCAGTTGAAGGTATCTTCTTTTCTGGCTCATTTTGTTCCATATTTTGGTTGAAGAAGCGCGGATTGATGCCTGGATTGACATTTTCCAATGAATTGATCTCTAGAGATGAAGGAATGCATTGCGATTTTGCCTGCTTATTGTATAACGATCACGTTATGAATAAGTTAAAACCTGGCGTTATTGAAGGAATTATCCTAGATGCTGTTAAAATAGAGAAAGAATTTGTGTCCGATGCACTACCTGTGCGTCTTATAGGTATGAATGCGGAATCTATGTGCCAATACATAGAGTTTGTAGCAGATAGACTTCTTGTGGCACTTAATCTCCCACGCCACTTCAATGCTGAAAATCCATTTGACTGGATGGATATGATATCCCTACAAGGTAAAACGAATTTCTTCGAAAAGCGAGTTGGTGATTACCAAAAATCTGGTGTTATGGCTGATAGAGCAGATCAGAAGTTCTCCCTCGATGAAGATTTTTAAGCATTTTTTTTCAATACGATTACAATTATTTTTTTTAATACCAAATATCAATAACCATGGAAGTAATAAAAAGAAGCGGGAAGAGAGAAGGCGTCTCATTCGACAAGATTACCGCTAGAATCAAAAAGTTGTGCTATGGACTAGACCATAACTTTGTGAACCACTTAGCGATTACCAAAAAAGTAATTCAAGGTTTGTACGACGGGGTTACTACTTCAGAACTGGATAATCTTGCAGCAGAAACTGCAGCGACGATGGCTACAGATCACCCAGATTATTCTCTTTTAGCAGCTAGAATTGCTATATCTAATCTACAGAAAAGTACGGATAAGTCTTTCTTCAGATCCATGAAGAAGCTTTACAATTATATAGATCCTAAAACTAACCAAAAAGCTGGCCTTATAGGAGACTCCACATTTGCAATAATCAAAGCGAATAAAGACAGATTGGACTCTGCTATAATATACGATAGAGATTGCAATTTTGACTATTTCGGGTTCAAAACTTTGGAGCGTTCTTACTTATTGAGAGCGGATGGAAAGGTGGTGGAAAGACCACAGCACATGTTGATGCGTACCGCCATTGGTATTCATGGTGAAGATATTGACGCTGCTATAGAGACATATGACTTGATGTCCGAGAAATGGTTTATACATGCAACACCTACCTTGTTCAATGCAGGTACGCCGAAGCCACAGCTTTCTTCTTGCTTCCTACTTTCGACCACAGAGGACAGTATCCCAGGTATATTTGAGACTTTGACACGTTGCGCCAAGATTTCTCAATCTGCAGGTGGCATTGGTTTGAGCATACACAATGTAAGAGCACAAGGTAGCTACATAAAAGGCACAGGAGGTACCAGCAACGGTATAGTACCGATGCTAAAAGTATTTAACGATACGGCTCGCTACGTAGATCAAGGCGGCGGAAAGCGTAAAGGTGCTTTTGCGGTTTACTTAGAGCCATGGCATGCAGATATTATTGACTTCCTTGACTTGAAGAAAAATCATGGTGCTGAGGAGCGTAGAGCGAGAGATTTATTTTATGCGATGTGGATCTCAGATTTATTTATGGAACGCGTAAAGGCAGATGGACAATGGTCGCTTTTCGACCCGAATGAATGTCCAGGTTTGTACGATGCATTCGGTGGAGAATTCGAAGCACTTTACCACAAGTATGAAGAAGAAGGTAAAGCTCGAAAAACGATGAAAGCACAGGAGCTTTGGTTTGCAATCTTAGAGAGCCAAATCGAAACAGGTACACCTTATATTCTATATAAGGACGCTGCCAATAAGAAGAGTAATCAGAAAAATCTTGGTACCATTAGATCTAGTAATCTATGTACAGAGATCATGGAATACACTGCCAAAGATGAAGTTGCAGTTTGTAACCTCGCTTCTATTTCCTTACCAAAGTTTGTAGTGGACAAGAAGTTTGACTTTGAAAAGCTAAAAAATATTGCCCGTATAGTTACCCGTAATCTTAACAAGATTATCGATATAAATTACTACCCAATACCAGAAGCGAAAAATAGTAATATGCGTCATCGCCCGATTGGTATCGGTGTGCAGGGTTTAGCGGATGCGTTTATCATGATGGGCTTTCCATTCGATAGCGATGAAGCAAAGCAGCTTAATAAGCATATTTTCGAAACAATTTACTACGGTTCTCTTGAAGAGTCTAATGCACTTGCCGAAAGAGACGGAGCATATCAGACTTACGAAGGATCGCCGGTTAGTCAAGGCGAACTACAATATGACATGTGGGGTGTTACTCCATCTGATATGTGGGATTGGGCTTCGATGAAGAAAAAAATAAAGAAGCATGGTGTGCGCAATAGTTTACTGCTAGCTCCAATGCCGACAGCCTCTACATCTCAGATCTTGGGTAATAACGAATGTTTCGAGCCCTACACAGCTAATATTTACACAAGAAGAACTTTGTCTGGCGAGTACATTATCGTAAACAAACATTTGCTAAAAGATTTGATTAGCCTTGGATTATGGGATGATGATATGAAGCAGCAGTTGATGGTAAACAATGGTTCTGTGCAAAATATAGAAGGCATTCCACAGGAGCTAAAAGATATGTACAAGACAGCATACGAATTGAGTCAGAAAGTACTGATAGATATGTCAGCTGATAGAGGTGCTTTTATCTGCCAGTCGCAGAGTCTAAATCTCTTCGTTGAGAGTCCAAATTTCGGAAAGCTATCTTCTATGCACTTTTACGGATGGCAAAAAGGTTTGAAGACAGGTATGTATTATCTCCGTTCTAAGGCAGCTGTCGATCCGATAAAATTTACTGTAAGCGAAGAGTTGAGAAAATCTCACAGTGATGAGAAAAAACTTAACGATGGCATTATCATGCAAGGGAAAAATGGTGAAACTACTACTAACACACAGAATGCAGTAGCTGAAGCGCAAACTTGTAGTTTGGATGATCCAGATTGTCTTATGTGCGGTGCGTAATCTAGCATTAAGATTATTAAATATATTTTTAAAAGAAAACCTTCGTCTCTTGACGAAGGTTTTTTAGTGCGTATATATGAGAAATACAATATAATCTTTCTGTAGGATGATTTGGGGTCTCCCACATGCCTTCGGCGTGGTCAGGCTCTCCGCTACTACATCCTCGTTCCTCGGATATACCGCTTCGATCCTTAGCCTCTTACGCGCCTGCGGCTTGTCGAGCTTAGGAGCCTGTGGCCCGTCGCTATTAAAATTTTACTACCACACCCCCCATAAAATTAGTCCCGAAAGTGCGATAGCCTTTCCAACGCTCATACTTATTAGCAGTAAGATTATTGAGATCTATCCAGGCACCAAAAGTTTCATTTACCCAATACTCCGCACCGACACTCAGATCCAATAAAGTATTCAGATACTCAATCTCGAATTCAGTAGAAATATTTGCTACCGGATTAGCAGAGAAGAAGTCCGCCTTCAGCATAAGCTTATCATCCAGCATGGTATAGTTCGCATTCACATTCAGCTCGAAAGAAGGAATATGCCATGGCTGCTGTTGAGTCTCTAAATCGAAAAATGACTTTGAAACTACTGCCGCCACATTCAATTTTTTGAAGAAGGTGACCTCAGCGGCACCTTCTATATAGAAGATCTTAGCTTCATCAGTGATGATATCAAATCGCTTCGTGTCAACCATACTTTGTACAAATAATGGAAGTATATTAACTGTCTTATATCCAGCCTTAGCCACGTAATTTACCGTTTTGATTTTGCCCTTTAAACCACCATAGTAATCGTTGTAGGTGCTATTAAAGATATTAGGATTGGAGATTAGATAGGGATTGTATTCTGTCAAAGACCGGTACGTGTTTTTGACGACATTCCCTTCCCAGCCAGCAAATGCAACGAGCTTATTGCCAGCGATATTTGTAATTGCTTCTATAATCGGGAGCGCAGTAAAAGTACTGTCATGAAAAACTAAATTTCCACCTATCAATACTTTGAATTTCTCGGCATGAAAAGAAGCAGTTGGGCGAAAAGTTAAGTTGTTTAAGGATTGCTTATGATCCGTACTGTCCTTGAAGTTAGAAAAATCACCGATGATCTCAAGGGCAACCGGGTGCTCCCTTTTTAGGAATTTCTTTGCCTTCGCGGTCAATGCCAATCCTTTTTCCTTACTATCATAAAGATCGCCGTGGGTAAATAAATTAACTGAGCCGCCATAATTCAGCTTTTCAATATCATTCTCAGGAGATAAATAAGAAGTACCCATACTGAATGTTCTGAATCGTTGCTTTACCTGATCTGCAGGAACAGAAATTACTTCATCATCATATCCAAAAAAATGATCAATACGCTCAGAGAAATCGACCTTAGTCTGTAAGTAAGCATCTTCTTCTATTTTATATGCTCCTTGTAAAAATACATCTGTATTGATGAATTTTTGGTTTTCTTTATTGTTGCTATTGTCTGCTCTATAATAATTAGCTCCTGCGCCAATATTTACACGTTCAGCGATTTCTCCGAAATGAGATACTTCACCATAATACATATTTGGTATTCCAGCGCCGCCTTTAAAAAAAGAACTTTTTACAGGTGGTAACTCATCCGACTTCATAGCAATCGGCTTGATATCGGGCGCTGGATAAGTAATCAATAATGGTTGCGCATTGATCTGATAAGTAGCTACTCTATTGCTTGAGTCGACGGGAGGTAAAGATGGACTGATATCCAATTTATCCGACTCTGCCAGCTGGGCTTCAAACTTTTTCACAATTTCTACAGACTCTGAGTCAAGTTTATCATCCTGAGCAACTATGGCCGAATTAGAAATAGAAATTATAAAAAGTATTAAAAGAATATTCTTAATCATGATCTTTCCTTAATAATTGAAAAAATTAATTATTGCCCCTCCATCGGAAGGTCACCATTGGCAGGTAATACATTGATACGACTCTGCGCCTCTATTTTAGTATTTACTGCAGCCAACTTTTGCTTCGCGATACTTACCAGTTCTGGAGATTCGGTATAGCTTTCAGAGACTGCTTCTAATGCAGCTTTTGCGTTGAGTAAATCTTTCTTCTCTACCAATATATCGGCAAGTAAAATTATCGACTTAGCAATCCAGTATTCTTGGCCAGCACTTTCTTTATGTGCTTTCATACAAATTTCTTGGGCAATATCTGTTTCACCTTGAGTAAAGTAGATCTCTGCGATAAGGTATCTCGCCTCGGCAGCTATTTCTCCCTCTTTGATATTTCTCAATACTTTATTAAGATTTTCTAGAGCCGTATTGTAGTCTCGCTTCTCATAGCCAATCTTGCCTTGATAAAAAGCAGCTATACTCTTCTGATCTGGAGAGGCTAAGGCATTTAACTCTATTTTGGAAGCCATAAAATATACGCCATCTGTATTGCTAGTTTTGTAAGCAGAACGTAAAGCATTTACTTGTGCTTGCAACTGTACATCAGTGCTGGCAATACTTTCGAGCTTACTGTATAGTTGATAAGACTTTACAAAATTTTCTTCAAAGTTATATGCAATCAATGCCGCCTTTCCTAACGCTTTTTCATAGAACTTACTATTCCCTAAATCTATAACCTGCTGATAGTATTTGACTGCCTGCGCGTAATCTTCTTGTACCGCTTTAGATTCTCCTATTACATACCTAGCTTCTATAGAGTATGCACCATTTGGATATTCTTCTAGATAGGATAGCATAGCAGTAATGGCTCTAGCATATTGTGCATTCGCATAAGCTGTTTTAGCTGATTTAAAGCTAAGGGCTTCCTGTTCTGCATTATCGATTTTGTATCCAGGGATTGATTTACGAAACTTGATATATTCTTTCGGTGTACCGAGATCATTGACATATATTTCTTCCAATGATCCTAATGCCTGCTCTGCTTCAACCTTATCAGGGTTGTGACTGAAAATTTGCTCATAATATTCTATAGCAGCAGGATACTCGTTCTGGTTATATTTTGTCAGCCCTAGCTTGAGTAGGGTAGCGTTGTAGAGTGTGGAATTGGGATACTCTTTTAGCAATTGTCTGAAAGGTGCCTCGGCATCCCTCAGAGCACCTGCTTGGATGTATGAGTTACCTATCTGATAGAGTGCATCATCCGCAAATTCAGATGATGGGAAGTCGCTGACAATCAGTGCCATCATCTGAAACTGTTCAGTAGATTTTCCCTGTAGTCCCATGACATTTGCTTTCTGAAATAAAGCATAAGGAATGGGTTCCTCATTGTTCTTGATTACATCATTATAATATCGCAGAGCAGTTGCGTAATCGTTCAATTTAAATGCGGAGTCACCTGCTTTAAGTTTTGCATCATTCAGCACTTGATTGGTAATGTAAGTGCTTTTTATATTGGACTTGTTCATCTCTATACCACTAATTGCTTTCTTGAAATGGAAAAGTGCTTGGGTATAGTTTTCTCTTTTCAAGTAGTTATATCCTTGGGTGTAGTTGGCGGTATGCACAGTAGCATCCTCAGGCAGATTCGCTGTTGAAGCAGTGCTAAGGAAAGTTTGCAAATAGCTTTCACTCTTTTCAATCTCTCCGTTCTTATGTGCTATATCTCCCAGCCTATAGTTGGCTAAAGCTTTAGTTTGTGGATCAGCGTTGGAAGATAAAGACTTGTCAAATAGAGCTACTGCGTCATCGATTTTACCTGCGTTATACAATTCGATACCTCTGGAGTAAGTAACTTTTTGGTAGGTGGCTTGCATTTTATTTGTTCGATTAGGTATTCTTTCCAGTATGGCTAAAGCTTTAGTATAGTCTCGAGTATTCAAGAACATCTTGCTTAGATAATCTTGCGCTTCCAAATATCGTGCATCTTCTGCAGCGATTTTTTGAAAGATACCAATAGCCTCTGTATCATACTTTAGCTCGTAGGAGAGCTTGGCATAATTCCATAGTGCTTCTTGCTTGGTATCTAGATCATAGCTTTGGCGACTAGCGGCTGCAAAGGCATTTCTAGCATCGTTTTTTTCACCAACTTTTATGTGGCAATCTCCCAATAGATACAGCGCATTTTGTCCTAAGGCACTTTTTACCGTGCTTACTTCTTTGAAGCTTTCTATGGCCTCGTGATATTTTCCAGTTTGATAATTCAGAAATCCAATCTGATAGAAGGTTTCTTTACTAATTTTCTCAGTGATTTCTGCATATCGCTCTAAGTAGGGCAGTGCAGATTTATAATCTTTCTTTTCGTAGAAAGATTGGCCAATGAGTAAGGTAAGCTCCCTTTTCTTTTTAATATTAGGCTGACTCAACAATGGCTTGGCATAGGAAATGACTTCATCATACTTATTCTCTGCGAAGTAGATCTGGGTAGCATAATACGGAATATGGTCCTTGTAAATCTTTGACAATGCTGTTCTTTCTAAGCTGCGCAGTGCTTTATCGTAGTTCTCTAGATAGAAGTGTGTGAGACCATGGTAATAATTGGAGGGATAGTAGTAAACATCTCTCTCATTAATCATTCGTTCAAAGTAGGTCTTTGCAGCTTTCCACTTTTGGCGAACAAATAAAGAGTATCCATTCTTAAAAAGGACATCTTTCTGCTGATCCTTGGGTAGATTTTCAATATCAACCATAGCATAAAACTCAATGGCTTTCTGATATTCTTTCTGATTATAGTAGTAGGTAGCTGCCTCCAAAACAGCTTCATTCGCAATAGGATCGGGAGCGAATGCTTTGACGAAATCAAGGATAAGCATTTCACTTTTCTCTTGCTCTAATCGTACTGCTGCACGAGCATAATTGAGCTGAGATCGCATATCTATCTCCACCCACTCAGGTTGAGCAAGGTGCATAGTCATCTTTAGCACACGAGCATACTCCTTTTGGGCCTGACCGTAAAGGCTCTTGGCGAAGAAATCATTGCCAGCTTTATAAGCTCTATTGACTTCGGTATAGCGAGTAGTTTCTTGCGCAGATAGCGACAACGAAATTAGGGTGATAACCACCAAGGATAATACACTTCTCATAATTTATAAGATTCATTACCCAATATATTTACGCTGATAAGGTATATAGGATACAAATATCACGTAACTATATTGTTGTAATTTATATTTAAATTCTAAATTTTGAAGTAGAGGTGTGTACTATTATCTATTCGATCTATGAGAGAAAGTTATGAAAATTCATCTGAACGCTCAGTAAATTCAGACAACATAACGCTCAAATATATGACAATATTAGATATTAAAATAATTTTTATACGTAAATAAAAGCTCTCTTTTGCGGTCGATCTAAATACTTCAGTTCTATATATTTTGTTAGTTTTTATTTTTTGGACAAGGGATAGTAATCATGCGACCATGGCTAGGTGATTGGGCATGGCGGGGAGCAGTACTTGCCTGTGCTGGTTGCGCGAAAGCCTAGCAAGTACCGAAATGAAATGTAGTGATGGATAGCGCGGTGCCATCGAAGCTTAGCCTTAGTCTAGCAGGATGGCATGGCCCCCAATAATAATGACTAAAAATTTTATCTTTAGCCCAATGAAGGAATTATTCAAAGATTTGATAGTGGTAGAATTGGCATCTGTACTTGCAGGTCCAGCGGTGGGGATGTTCTTCGCAGAACTAGGCGCCAAAGTAATTAAATTTGAAAATGCTACCACGGAGGGCGACGTTACTAGAAAGTGGAAGTTAAATTCAGAATCATCAGAGCTGCCTTATTCTGCCTACTATTGTGCAGTAAACTACGGCAAGAAAGTAGTCATGTCAGATTTAAAAAAAGAGGCGGGTAGAAAACAACTTATCAAATGGGTAGAAAAAGCAGACATTGTAATAGCTAACTTCAAGAGTACATCAGCAGAAAAATTGCGACTCGATTATAATTCTCTCAAGGCCGTGAAAGAGGATCTTATTTATGCTCAATTAGATGGCTATCCTGAACCAATGGATAAGGTTGCATTTGATGTGGTTTTGCAAGCAGAAACGGGGTATCTCTCTATGTCTGGACAGTCAAATGGTGCCTCCGCAAAAATGCCTGTAGCTTTAATAGATTTGATGGCAGCGCACCAACTGAAGGAAGGCATACTGATAGCACTTTTAAAGAAAATGAAAACGGGGGATGGTAGTCTTGTTCGTACTTCGCTATATGAAACGGCAATAGCTTCACTAGCCAATCAAGCCACGAACTGGTTAATGAATAATCATATTCCTCAAAAGATGGGAACATTGCACCCGAACATAGCACCTTATGGTGAAATATTCAAAACTTTGGATGAAAGAGAAATAGTATTGGCAGTAGGTACTGATCAGCAGTTTACAAAGTTATGTGAGGCATTGGATATAGAAGAAATTGCTGCCAGTGATATTTATCAAGATAATAATAATAGAGTAAAAAATAGGATTGGACTAGCCGCAATATTATCAGAGCGCATCAAACTTTTAACTTCAACTCAGCTAGCAGAACTATGTAAGATGGAACGTATACCCATGGGAATTGTGCAAACTCTCCCTCAAGTTTTCGAAAATAAAATGGCTGTAGATATGATCTTGACAGATGAAGATGAGTGGGGCAATAATCGTTACCGTGTAAAGACAGTGGCATTTTCTGTGACATAATAATATAAATATATACGATTGTATCCAATCATAATGCTATTAGAACTAGAAAGGAATATATTAGGCAATTATAGTATTTATCCGATTAAATAATCCCCTAGAATTAAATGCTACTATATCTAATAAACTATTGATTTAGATGGTGAATAGGCATACCTTTGTAAGATCATTAGACTTCTGGTATCAACACTGATTCCAAGATTACATTTTGACAACAAGGCAGGAAAATAACAGTAATAGTTCATTTCATCTAATGAACGGTTATAGTTATTTAAACAAAACATCCTATGAACAGGACATTGCCTTGTATACTTTTTTTATTACTTTTTTATGGACTTAGCCACGCTCAAGATGTCCACTTCTCTCAATTTTATAATGCTCCTGCAAATATAAATCCTGCGCTTACTGGTGCATTTACAGGCGACACTAGATACGCTGTGAATTATCGAAGTCAGTGGAGAAAGGTACCCGTTAACTATCTTACATTTGCGGGAACATATGACACTAAGCTTAAGCCAAATTTACTCAAAATTGGTCAGTTAGCGATTGGGGGACATTTTCATTATGACCTTGCGGGAGATTCAAAACTATACAATACTCAGCTGTCGGGGATGGCGGCATTGTCTAAAAAAATAAATTCTAAAAATAAAATTGGTTTAGGATTAGGATTAGGTTTAACAGTACTTGGATTCGACTACGAAGGACTTCGATTTAATTCGCAATTTGATGGAGAAATTTATACACCAGATCTGGCAAGCGGAGAGACCTTACAAGATGCGAAAACCAATATAGCCTATGCAGATATAAATATAGGCGTAAACTGGAATCATCAAGTAAAAAAATCGAGAAGCTTTTTTAATATAGGCATCGCAGCGCTTCACTTCAATGCGCCAAAAGCAAACTTTTATACGAATGAAAAGGAGAAGTTGGATGCAAGATTGAATTTATTCATCAACGGAGCTATACAAGTACATCGCAGATTAGATATCCATGCCAGAACTTTAGTGCAAAGGAAAGGCCCTGAGAGTGAATTCTTAGTTGGACTAGCGGGACGGTTTTATATAAATCCACACCTGTCTAAAGAGACGGCAGTAGAGCTCGGTGTCAACTATAGATTTTTCGATCTTGGCGATTCATGGAGTCCCACACTGGAGTTTCACCACAAGTCCATCACCCTCGGTATCAGCTATGATATCAACGTCTCTGATTTTAAGGTTGCGACTACTAATAGAGGTGGACTAGAGCTAGCGCTTATCTATCGAACAGCTAAGACACCAGAACTAAAACCTAAAGATTGTAGAATTTTTTAAATAAAGAAAGTGAAGAAAACGCTCAATATAATTATAATCCTTCTGTTTGGACTTGCTGCTCAGGCTCAGGTATATCAGGCATATGTAGATGCTGCTAACCATGCATTTGATACAGAAGATTACCGTAGTGCTGTTTCATATTATGGCGAGGCGATAGCTATGGAAGCAGAACCGGAGCCTAATATGCTATCGAAATATGCTGTTGCTGCTATGAAATATAAAGCATATAGCACAGCAGAAACTGCATACAAGCAACTCTTAAAAACAAAGGATTCTGAGCTTATGATAGATGCTAGCTATCAGTTGGCAGAAATAAAAAGGATCAAAGGAGACTACAAAGGTGCTAAGGAGGCATTTGATAAATATTTCATGAGAGAGGATGAAAATGACAATAGAAGAGCTATGGCTACGCGAAGTGTAGCAGACATTAAATGGGCACTCTCGCTTGAAAACGACAGCAATGCAATTATAGAAAGGCTAGATAATAGTGTTAATACAGAATACTCAGATATGAGTCCTGCATTATATGGTGGGACTTTATATTATTCTTCTAATAATTATTACGCCAGCAATGAGTCTATCAAACCATATAGTAAAATTTATTCTTATAAAGATGGAGATTCCAAACTACTAGATTCACCCATTAATAATAAGGACTTACATGCTGGACATTATACCATGAATTCATCGGGAACAATGATCTATTTTACCCAATGTGGCTATAACCAATCAGATATTAATTGCAAAATATTTAGTCAGAAAGTGGGAGAGGAGGATTCTATCCAAGAGCTACCGCAAAATATCAACGCACCTGATACGCACACTACACAGCCAAATATAGGTCTCAATCCTGAAACGGGCGAAGAAGTACTTTACTTTGTATCTAATCGATCAGGTGGCATGGGAGGAATGGATATTTATTTTGCGCCTATACAAGATGGTCAAATGAAAGGTCCATTTGCAGTAGAGGCAGTAAATACTAGTGGTGACGAGATGAGTCCATTTTATCACGCTGCTACCGATAAGCTTTACTTCAGTTCAAATGGTAGAAAAAGTCTAGGCGGATTCGATATTTACAGTGCGTCGAATAGCCCTGAATGGAGTGATATAGCCAATCTAGGCATTGGGCTAAACACGGGATATGATGAAGCATTCTATTTTCTAAATGTGGAAGGTACGAAAGCTTATTTTGCATCCAACAGAATTGGTAGCGAATTTATTGATGAGGAATTAGAAGCATGCTGCTACGATATTTATTCTGCAGAATTAGAAGTTATTTTTGATGACATGGTGGTGAAGTTCTTCGAAATAAATAATCAAAAGCCATTGTCAGGAGTAGAGATGACGTTGCTTTCTCAATCTAAAAATACAGAAGAGGTATTCTATGATGAAAATAAAAGTGAATATCCAGTCAGCCTCAGAAGAGATATAGATTATATGCTCGCCGCAAAAAAGCCTGGTTACGATCTCAAAAAAGTTACCCTAGATGACGATCTGAAAGAAGAGAAAAAAGTATTCCTCTCACCGACCATCTTAAAGTTTTCTGGATTTGTACTAGGTGAAGATAAAGAAAAATTAGGGGATTATAAATATACTATTACGCCTGAGGGCGAAAAGGCAAGAGCTAAAGTAGAAGTGGGTGCAGATAAAAAAATAAAGGATTCTATTACCAAACATAAAGGTTATACTATCTATGTAGAGAAGGACGGCTATTTTCCAGAAACAGTAGTGTTGGAAAAATCGGAATTGTTACAAAAGGACATACTTGATTTGGATATCATATTAAAGAAAATTCCAGAAGCTGTCCTGACGAAAATTACCCTAGATGGCTATCTACCATTGCCTTTGTATTTCGACAATGATGAGCCAGATAATAAGACAACTAGTACGCAAACCTTGCAAAACTATCACCAAACATTCACGAAGTATTATAGTCGCCTACCCATATTTATCGAAGAAGCTGCGGAAGGTTTAAATCAAGAGAGAAAATTAGATATAGAATCAAACGTAAGATCATTTTTTCAATCAAAAGTAAAATACGGGGATGATAACTTAGATGATTTTACGGAACATCTCTTGCGTTTCTTAGAACAAGGTTCACAAGCAGAAATCATGCTACGTGGGTATGCTAGTCCAAGGTTTAGCTCAGACTATAATGATGCACTTACATCACGTAGAGTGCGTAGTGTAGAGAATCATTTTTATCAGTGGAGGGGAGGTGCATTGGTTCAATATATCAATGCGGGACAGCTTAAATTAACGGAAAGACCATTAGGTGAGTCTCAAGCTCCCTCAAGTGTAAGTGATAAGTTGAGTGATAAACGAGCCTCTATATACAGTGTCGAAGCCTCTAATGAAAGGAGGGTAGAGATATTAGAAATCACTTCGTCTAACGTAGAGCAATACTAGAACCGATCATAAAAAGAGAAATAATGAACAAACCTATACAACATATTCATCTAATAAATACTAGTCTTCGGGGCAAATTTTCATTATTGATTTTACTATTAATGGTCACTTTCCCTATCATGGTGCAAGCTACACATATCATAGGTGGTGAGATCAACTATACGTGTATGGGCAATGAGCAATACGAAGTAGAGTTGACAGTATATAGAGATTGTTTCTTTGGAGCTGATAATGCATTTTTCGATAACCCTGCGTCTATTGCAATTTATGATGCTAACAATATTTTATTAGATGAGTTACGTCTACCTTTTTTGAATAATGATACTCTAACACCTATTGTTTCAGATTCCTGTTTGTTTGTACCTTCCAGCGTTTGTGTACATACTGCCTCTTACAGAGGTATGGTTGACTTGCCATTCTCAACTGGAGGATATACCATTGTTTATCAGAGATGTTGTAGAAATGAGACTATAACGAATATAATAGATCCACTAAATACGGGTGCCACTTTTACTGCTACCATTTCTGATGTAGCATTAATGGAATGTAACTCTGGTCCAAAATTTAAGAACTTTCCTCCATTATTCATATGTGTAAATGAACCTATTAACTGGGACCACTCTGCAAACGATGTAGAAGGGGATAGCCTAAGATACAGTCTTTGTGCACCATACGCAGGAGGAGATATAGTAAATAATCAGCCAAGACCAGCACCGCCTCCACCATATGAAACTATTATATGGAAGAATCCATTTGACTTAAATAATGTATTAGGTGGTACGGATGTATTGGCGATAGATCCTCTATCTGGTTTGCTGACTGGTACGCCTACTATTCAAGGTCAGTTTGTGGTAGGTATCTGTATCGAAGAATTTAAAGATGGTGTTTTAATCTCTACTTCACGCAGAGACTTTCAATACAATGTAGGGGAATGTGGCATAGTAGCAGCATCCATTGGAAACGACACTATACAGTGCGAAAATCAAAACCTTACTTTCATCAATACATCTACTAATTCAAATGATTTCGAGTGGTATTTTGGGGATCCAAATAATCCTGGAGTAAATTCAGAATTGGAGAATCCAACTTTTATGTTTCCAGATACTGGGATTTATACCATCACATTGATTGCTGAGCCAAATGGCGAATGTGCAGACACGCTAGTTCAAGATATTTTATTTAAAAACTCAACGCTTGACGTAGACTTTGATCTTCTTGTATTGGAGTGTATTGACTCTGTTCTGTTGACTGTAAATAATATGTCAATAGATAGTTTTCTAGGTATAGAAGTATTCGATTGGCAGTTATCGGATGGACAGTCTTCTAATATCGCTAACCCAACTTTCGTTCTAGCAAAAACGCAAGAGTATACTTTATCTTTGACAGCGACGGCCTTTGACGGTTGTTCAGAAACCAAAGACTTTGACTTCTTTGCTAATGTGATATCATCAGGTGTGCTTGATACATTCAATCTTTGTCCAGGCGAGTCCGTCAACCTAAATGAAAATCCATTTTTAGGACCCAATGTATCCTACTCATGGAGCCCTTCTATAGGTTTAAATGATCCAAATTCTCCTAACCCAACTGCTAATCCTAATGTCACAACTTTATACACGGTGAGCATTGATGACCCTGATTTAGACTGTGCAGGATCTTTTAGTATACTAGTTGATGTACAAGAAAAGGACGCCATTATATTATTAGAACCAGCGCAACTAATCTGTACTGAAGAATACACAATTGCTGCGCAAACCACAGGCATTGTTTCTTACGAATGGTCCCAGCAAGCTGATTTCGTGAATATCATTAGCACAGAGTCGAGCTTTACTTTCAATGCTAGCGGTAACCAGTCTTTTTATTTACGCACTTTAGATGATCGCGGATGTTCATTTACTGATGAGGTAAGCATCGCAGCAGGGGCATTAAATGTTGAAACAACAGTTGCTGATCAAGCCTGTCTCAACGAGCCTATTTTTGCTTCTGCTATCAATGGTGACCCTATAGATGAGGTAAGTATAATATGGGAGCCAGCTGCTGCTGTCCTTTCAGGTCAAGGTACACTAGAAGCTACGCTGAACCCACTATCTTTAGGGGAGAATATTTATTTTGCATTCATTAGCAATCAGTTTGGTTGTGAGCGTATTGACACCTTCCAGTTAAACGTTATTTCTGATGTTGCTATCACAGAGGCAGATGTTAATATCGATAGATCTAGCTGCGAGCCTAACACTGTACTATTTTCTAGTGACCATTCAAATATATCAAATTATGAATGGATAATAAATGATGGAATAGCGCAATTATTTGATGGAGCCGCTGGTCCTTTTGAATATACCTTCGATACACCAGGCACATACTTGGTTAATCTTAGAACTAAGGATTTTGTTGCCTGCGATTTCGAAACACTTACATTTTCTGTAGAGGTGCCAGTATCATTTTTCACCTACGACTTTACCAGTCAGGTTACTAGCTGTGGGGATATTATAGATGTCCAAATGCAAGATTTGACAAGCCCATTTACAGGTGATATTACTACCGTAGAGTGGGTATTTGCAAATGGCTTAGAAGCTAATGGGCAGACTATTAACTTATCGTTCGATGATAGCGGTATCTACCCGTTTACAGTGTCAGTTACTACAGATTTTGATTGCACAGGTACTTATGAAGGAGAGTTAGACTTGACAGGAGCTAACGTATTGGACGTAAGTTTCATAGACCAAGACATCTTAGCTTGCAATGGCGATGCCGTACCCCTTAATGCAGATGGGAATATACTATACAATTATGCATGGTCACCGCCTGCTGGGCTAAGCGAAACAGACGTGGTAAATCCTCTTGCAAGCCCTTCTAATACCTCTACTTATAGTGTTACTGTCACAGACCCTATCTCTGGTTGTGTAGTTACCCGTGATGTGATGGTAACCGTTCCAGCGCAGCAACTAGATGCAGCATTCAGCTGGAATTTTGTAGACTGCATAGGTACTGCGGATATACAATTTATGGATGAGTCTTTGTATTCTGAAACGGATATAATATCTTGGTTATGGACATTCTCTGATGGAAGTCCTGAAAGTGATGAGCAGAATCCTCTAGTAAGTTTTGATGCTACGGATGAGTTAGAAGTAACACTTACTGTTACCACAGAAGATGGCTGTATGGAGTCCATTACACAAATTATAAACGTTGATTTAGTAGACCTCAATCTACCTGATGATAATACTTTAGTTTGCTTCGGTGAATCACTCGAACTTAATCCTGGAGTGGACAATCCGAGGTTCTCTTATGAGTGGTCACCAAGCACAGGGTTAAACACTGTGACAGGTGCCAATCCTACAGCCAGCCCTCTAGCAACTACTACCTATCAGGTAACTGTCACGGATGCTACTACAGGTTGTATTGTCGAGCAAGAGTTTACTCTGGTCGTTCCTTCTGAAGCTGTCAATGCAAATTTCGAATTTGAAATTTTATCTTGTGATGGCATAGGTCCTATAGAAATTTTATTTACAAATACCTCTACTTATGCGGATGCAGAGCTTACTAATTTTGAGTGGAGTTTTAGTAATAGTACAGAGATAGTTACAGAAGAAAATCCAATATTGCTACTTGATGGGTCATCTACTATCGAGGTTATTTTGATAGTTACTACAGAGGATGGATGCACAGATTCATATTCTATCATGGAAAGTTTTACAGTCATCGATTTTATTATTGATGAAACTGAAGTAGTCATTTGTGATGATGTACCCGTTCAGCTTAATCCCGAAGCAGATACTGACCTCACCTTTGTATGGTCTCCCGCTGTTGGACTTAACAACCCTAACCTCGCTAGTCCCACTGCTAATCCAGCAGAAACTACGTTGTATACAGTTACTATTACTAATCCAAATGCAGGAAGCTGTGCAGTGACTCAAGAAGTAAATGTTCTCGTTCCAATCTATGATGTTAATGTCGCATTCGATGCAGAATATATAACCTGTGGAGAAAGTGCTGAGATACAATTCACCGATTTGACAACCTCTACCGGTACTGATATAGTAGCTTGGGATTGGAACTTTGGCAATGGTATGACCAGCAACGAGCAGAATCCAAGTATCATTTTGACGGAGTCCGCTATGCTCAATGCGAGTCTTACAGTTACTACAGTCAATGGTTGTGAAGTGGAACTTCTGAGTCCGCAATCCTTACCAATTGATCTGATAGTTATCGATGACAATACCTTCGAAGATATGTTGAATGTCTGTATGGGTGAAAGTATTTTTCTCAATGAGAATCCCGATCCAAACTATAATTACGAATGGACACCGACTACAAATTTAGATGACCCAACAAGCCCAAATCCTCAGTTAATCAATGCTGATGCAAATACGGTTTACACTGTTACTATTTCCAATATTTCTATCGATACCTGTAGTATTATGCGGACCGTTGCTGTGAATGTATTTGATACACCAGCTCCTTCTATCAATGCTGTAGGGCAAGAAAATATTTGCACCACCGAAGGTATCTTAAGTATAGAATTAGGAGCTGGAGAAACTGTAATGTGGTCTACTGATGAATCATTCGATGACATCATTTCTACGGACGAAAGCATCGTGACCACGCCAGGCGCGGGGACGACTTACTATGCTATGGTGAGCAATCAGTTTGGTTGCGGATCGGAGTTGGTGAGTTTCTTAAGCACCAGTAGTGAGCTTGATTTAGATCCAGATATAGCACAACAAAATCTATGCATAGACGGATCCACGGAGCTAAATGCTACTGTTAATGGTATCAATACACCTACTGAATGGACATGGTCGCCTGAGACACAAATAGACGAATTTTTGACGGAGTCGATGGTCTTGGTTTCACCTACCGAGTCGACTATTTACACGCTCGTGGGGACCAATCAATTTGGTTGTAGCGATGAGATTACCTTTGATGTTGAAGTAATAGATTTAGAAAGTCAAATCATTGCGCAGATAACCACTAGTGACTTGATCACAGGTCAACCAGTGACCCTGAGTGTGACAGAGAATCCTGACTATACTTATAGTTGGTCACCCGCTTCTATATTGGATGATCCGACTTCTGCGAACCCAACATTCACCCTTACAGAGGAGGTGACATTCGAGGTAGAGGTGACAGACTCTAATGGTTGTTCCGCCGTATTTGCCGTGGTCGTTTTGCCAGCGGATACTCCATGCGCGGAGCCATATGTATTCGTTCCGAATGCATTTTCACCAAATGGTGATGGTCTCAACGAAGAGTTACGGATAGATGGAAATCAAATCACAGAAATGTACTTAGCGATATATAATAGATGGGGCGAAAAAGTATTTGAAGCTACGGATCAGACCCAGACATGGGATGGAACGTATGAGGGTAAGGCGCTTGATCCGGATGTTTTCGGATACACTTTCCGCGCCACTTGTAGCAACGGAGACAACTTCACTTCCCAAGGAAATATTTCGCTGTTGCAGTAGCGTGCCCATGATTTTTATTTGGGTATGCCCCTTATCAGCCGCTTGGAAAAAAGCGGCTGATAAGGGTCGCGCTGTACAGGAGTCCGCGTTCGCTTCCGTGCTCCGCACCTGCCGCGAAAAAGCGGCAGTCCTTACCATCCCTCATACATATTATCCCCACCGAGATTTCACCCCCATTTATAGGTTTTTGCCCCAAGCAACAATCGCCCCTGTATAGCCACACAAGTGTAGAAATCAAACACACACTTGATAAAAAACATTTTACCTTTTAGCCCAAAGGGCACATTCGCCAAACCATAAACGGCAGATTGTCCTTGGGCTATTTTTATTTTTATTAATTAGGGGTATTCGGAAGTAAGAGCACATCACCACAGCGTAGCCCGTCCCGATTTTTGGGAGTGAAATATTTATAGGCCTGGGTTGAAAATTCCAGGATTATCATCAGAG
>ENA-ORXR01000853-ORXR01000853.1-marine-metagenome-genome-assembly--contig:-NODE-853-length-36738-cov-3.850741_pt1 | contig 36738 bp, 28 predicted proteins | sample MGYA00237866_ERZ511479 | MGnify/ENA metagenome assembly ERZ511479
CCCTCATAAATGTCCTTGTTCTTTAGGTGTTGGGTGTGGGCAAGCACATAGTTCTCTTTAAATATGGTACTAGCGCTAGTCGTATAATCGTCACGGCTTTTTGTGATTAATGTTCTCCAGCCGCCACGTGCAATATCCGAGAAGCCAATGTGATAACCAGAACCTCGGCGACCTGAAAAATAGGTGATACGAAATGGGCGATCAGCGGGTAAACCTTGGATAAAGTGGGGCTCAAGTGTTTCCAGATACTTAGGATCTAAGCGAAAGGCAAGTGAGTGCTTTTCCGGAACGAAGAAATTAGTTTTTAAACAAAAACGAATGAATGAAACGGCACAGCTGAAGATCACTCTCCGGAAATTATCCAGAGCTCGACGACCTGAATTAAAAGACTCCACCATTGTGAGCGTTGATTCAAGTTCTTTTTCGTATTCAAGCTCTCTATTCTCTGTATCGAGCTCCGGGTCAAAGCGCATATAGAAGAGTTTTAGTAGTTGTATGCAGATTTCTGGATTGTTATGAAAAGCAGGCATAATGCTCTCAAGGTCATACATATCTGGGTCGCTGTGTGCCAGATTGGTGTGACAAAAGCCGATGAATGTATTGATGAGTGTTGCATTGTTTCCTGTCATTATGCCGGTTTCTACTAATCGATTATAACTTGAGGAACCCGTTGAAAGAATCTGTGTATTGTAAAGTTCGCGCTTAAGTGACGCGTAGAGCGGACTACCCGCATTTAAGGGTTGCTGTTCTCTGGGTTTAATATAAAAAGTGGATAAAAAACAAGGTGATAGGCCGTTATTTATAGTCAGGGCATAAGAACGTTTTACGCTGATATTCAAGCGTTGAAACACTTCGAGCAGTTGTGAAAGAAACCCGGAATGTGGCGGGTTCGTTGCGCCAAATGAAATCCTGTATTCACCATGCTCTGTCGTTTCGCGTCTTAATGAAATCCCACCACTAGTTTCAGTCTCATCAAATAAATGAAGCAGACGAGCAATACGGTCGGCAGGCGAAACTCTTACGTAGTTATCATTGCTTTTCCATAAGGTTTCCAGTAATTCTGGTACCTTAGTTAGCTCAAATCCATTATCCAGCGTTTTCATTTCTGCGATAATCTCTGCACTTAGCGATGCTGGAATTTCCGCTAGTGGTGCAACTTTTGCTGATTCTTCATCGTCAAAACTAAAGTCACATCGCATAACTTCTAAGTTCTTGTCACTATTTGGCAGGGCAGAAAACGAGGTTGTTATTTCAAGATAAGAAATGTTGCGAAGTGGAAGGTCATGCAACGTATGGTAAAGCGAACCTTTTACGTCAACCTGCGCCAGCATCAAGCGCTCTTTACGGTCGACAAGGGTCAGTCGTTTTGACTCTTCCATATTTTGTAAGTTAAGTGCCAGCAGCGACAGTGCGGTCGTTTCGTCTTGGTTTAACATTAGAAAATAAGGACTCATTTCCTTTTGCAACCATTGCATATTGCCTGCAACGTGTTTCTGTGATTCGCTGGTCTTTTGGAGAAGTTGCTTGGCAATCTGGTCAGAATTGTTCAGACCCATTTGTTGTTACCTGTTGATATTTTTTAGGATTATTAATCCTAGATATCTTACTCCTTTAGCTATCTTGGTAAAGTCTATTCACTAACATCGTATAAAAAATACTTTTTAAGACTTCATGGCCTTGCGTTCAGTAGGTTTATTCTTGCTTTACGTGGTGTCCGTGAGGAAACAACTTCTTGCGATAAATAAATGACTGCCGGAGTGTCGATTCTGTAATGACTTATCTTATTCATCCAGAATTGTTGTACAGATTTATTGTCTACATTCCTTGTTGAGTTAAGCATGTATCAATATAAGCCTAAAGTATATTTAATCATTGCCTATCTATTTATATGCGCAGCCTGATAAAAGGTTTTCCGTTGAGGTGATTTATTCTTTCATTTTGCTTACCATGGTGGTTCTCTTAATTTAGGCAGACATCATGAACAACGCGGCAGTAGTAGAGCATATTGTTAACTGGATGGCAGAATATGTTGCCAAATCCTCAACGAAGGGCTTTGTAGTCGGGGTCTCAGGCGGCATAGATTCTGCATTGACTTCGAGTCTGGCGGCTAAGACTGGCCTGCCCACACTCTGCATAGAAATGCCGATTCATCAAGCGCCGTCACAAGTGACTCGTGCACGGGAGCATATTGAAAAGCTTGAATCTGATTATGCCAATGTGTCATCTCTGGAAATTGATTTGACACCTGTGTTTGATCAATTTGTCACTAGCTTGCCTGCGGTCGATAACGAAGAAGATCGCTTCCTATCCTTAGCCAATGCACGTGCGCGCTTGAGAATGACAACGCTCTATTATTTTGCAGGTTTACATAATTACATCGTAGCGGGCACAGGCAACAAGGTAGAGGATTTTGGTGTAGGTTTCTATACAAAATATGGTGATGGTGGTGTTGACATCAGTCCCATAGCTGACCTTATGAAAACGGAAGTCTTTAGTTTGGCCAAGACCGTCGGTGTCATTGAAGCTATACTGGTTGCCAAGCCGACTGATGGACTTTGGGGAGATGACCGTTCAGATGAAGATCAGATTGGTGCAAGCTACCCTGAACTTGAATGGGCGATGGAATATCGATCGAGTCCTGAATCAGATATAAAATTAAGTGAACGTGAAGCCGAAGTGTTAGCAATCTACACCCGCTTAAACCGTGCAAATCAGCACAAGATGAATCCAATTCCTGTTTGCGAAATCCCCTTGTCACTTAAATAAAATTCCCAGGCTCATCATATTTTTGAGGTGAAAAAGGGTCGTAATTAGCGACCCTCTGCATACAGACCAATTAAACTACAATTACTTGGACAGTATGTCAGGCCAGTTCTTATCTGCCGACTTTATATGTCCAGGAATATCTTTTACCCATTTGCTCTGTACGTCCTTATTGTAGTTCAGGTAGAGCTTATCGTTTTCGATGTACCAAGCTTTTGGGTCTGTCGGTGCGGAATAGCCTTGGCTTACGGCCCATGCACAGTAACCACCGTACTGTGGTGCATACTTCTCAGGGTCTGCAATGAAATCTGCTTTGTTCTCCGCACTGCTGAAATACCATTTCGCATCGTTCCATTCATGAACAAAGTCATTACTTCCTTCAACAGGTTTGCTTTCTTTAAAGTAGGCGACTGGATCGTAACCATCAATTGCACTACCAAACAGGTTCTCGTGAATCGGATCAATCGCAAAAGCGGCGCTGTGCATGAAGAAACTGAGGAGGACTAACAGGGGCCATTGAGCTATTTTTTTAATTGAATTCATGATATTACTCGCAATGAAAGATAAAAAAGTCGGGGGGTTAATAGAGGTTTGGATAGGGCTTAACCCCGACATGTCAGTTATACGCTGAACGATTTTTTTTAGATTCACAATGCCATCTGATTGAATCGGGACTCAGCCTTATCACGCGTACTGAGCTTCAACTGTTTTCAGGCATTACTGGATCGATAATTTCAAGGTTAGTTTGCATCTATCCCAAATGGGATCACGTATATAGTTCAGGATCTCATAAGAACCATACCATGTCAGTTATTGAACTAAACGACCATTCAGAATCAGTTCTTCGTACGATGTTGGAAGCCGGAGAAATTGTTCGTGACTCATGTCGGGCTTTAGATAAGGCCGGGCTGAATCTGGTCGGTGAGTGTTTGAAGGGGCAAGGGGATTTTTATGAGCTCTCACATTATCCTACGGATGATGTTTACGATGCAGATTCGAAATCACAATACTATTTTCACACGCACCGGGGCTTGTCTGGCGAGTATGGGCATTTCCATACTTTTTTAAGAGCTGGCGGTATGCCTGCATCACTTAACCCCATTAAAAACACAGGAAAAGAGCCTTGGCCATCTGGCACTGATGCCTTGTCACACTTGATCTGTATTTCTATGAACCAGCAGGGTTATCCAATTGGGTTGTTCACAACTAACCGCTGGGTGACGGGTGAGTCTTGGTATGAGGCAGAAGCTGTTATTCAGATGTTGGATCGCTTCGCTGTTGACCATGCTCATCCTAATTTAGCGGTGAATCAATGGATTACTGCAATATTTGCTTTATATCGGTTTGAGATGGTTGAGTTGATAAGGCTGCGTGATCAGAAGATTAAAGAATGGCGAGCCGGTCATCCTAAAAAAGATGTTTTCGAAGATCGCAAGCTGGAAATTACAAGTTATAAAACTATAGATGTTGATGTGAAAATCAATGACATACAACGAGCCTTAAAATAAGGCATAGGAGAAATCATGATCAAAAAGAATTTAAATATTAAACCTGTTTCCGTGGCACTGATTGCTGTATTCGGTATGGCAGGTGCTGTTTCTGTACCTGTGCTGGCTAAGACATTGGCAAACCCAATTGTTTTGGCAAAAGCTACTAATCCTTGTAACCCTTGTGCTGCTAAAAACCCGTGCGCAGCAAAGAATCCATGCGCCGCTAAAAATCCATGTGCAGCTAAGAACCCATGCAACCCATGTGCTGCAAAGAATCCCTGCAATCCGTGTGCTGCAAAGAATCCTTGCAACCCATGTGCCGCGAAGAACCCTTGCAATCCATGTGCTGTGAAGAACCCATGCAATCCATGCGCTGCAAAGAACCCATGCAATCCATGTGCCGCGAAGAACCCGTGCAACCCATGTGCTGCAAAGAATCCTTGCAATCCATGTGCTGCGAAGAATCCATGTAACCCATGTGCCGCCAAGAACCCTTGCAATCCCTGCGCTGCTAAGAATCCATGTAACCCATGTGCTGCAAAAAATCCTTGTGGGGCTAACCCATGTGCCGCAAAGATCAAAGCATCTGATATCACGCGCCCGGCTGGATCAAAGGCTTATTCTGGCGATAAAAATGAGCTATTAGCTTATGGTGCTAAGCTTTGGGAAGATAAATCACTGAGTTCGAGTGGAGCTCTTTCCTGTGCTACCTGTCATGCCGGTTACAATACCTTGAGCAAAAGCTTTGAGTCTCCGTACCCACATAAAATTGCTATGGTGAAAGCTCAGATTGGTCTTGATCTGATGGTGGATGCCGAGCAAATTGTTCAGTTCTGTATGATGTCGCCGATGCAAGCTAAGCCATTGGCTTGGGACTCAAAAGAGTTGGCCGCTTTAAGTGCTTTTGTTATTGAATACCAGAAAGGCTTCAAAGCAAAGTAAGTTGTTCCTCCTGATCAACCGGGCACGCTATAGCGTGTCTGGTTGTTTATCGATAGGCAGGTCTAAACGTATTGTTGTACCCTTCTCATTCAGCAAACTCAGTTTTGCACCAATCACATCCGCTCGTTTTAGCATATTCAGTAGCCCTCGGCCTTCTCGGTTGCTATCCGCAGCAATTCCAATCCCATCATCAGCGACTTCAATGCGGGCATACTGTATTTGTTCGTCTCCAGTAAATTCGCTCGTTGAGATGGTCAGGTTTTTAGCACCACTATGCTTTATGGCATTGGTGATAGCCTCCTGAATAATCCGCATGGTATTCAAGACATTAGCAGGGCCAAAGTTGTCTATTCTTGGTAGGTCATCGACTTGCCAGTGCAGCTTCAAGTTTGCATTGGATAGTTGGCTGGAGAGTCGCATACGCAGCATGCCGAGCAGGGTTGATAAATCCTCGGCCTCATAGTCAAGTGAATCAATGACCATGCGTAAATCCTGAAGTGCGGCCTTAAGGTTGGATTTAAGGTGTTCCTGATTGACCGGTCCGGCATCCATGCTCACTAAGGTAGCAACGAGTTGACCGCCAATACCGTCGTGTATATCACGCATAATTCTTTGACGTTCCTCGGCAACCGTGTACTTACGCATTAATTGCTGTACTTGCCGGTAGGTGCGTCCCATCTCGTCGGTTTTACGACGAATCTCGTGTTGCAACTCCTGATTGTAATGTTCAACGACGTTCATACTTTGAACAAATCGATTAATTAGTATGATGATGATGGTAATCACTGTAAATAAAACAGCAAAGTGCATCATATACGGTGATTGTTTAGGGATATATCCGAGCGCTAGAAACAGGTCATTCATACCAAAAATCATGATCGAGCAACCACTGATAAGTAACAGAATGAGGTGGTCTTCATGAGTCTTTTTATAGACGTCGTATAGAAAATAGAATAAATAAACGCCTAATATGGTTATCATCGGCATCCATATTTGGTACGCATAGAAGAGTATCCAATCTAAGTCCTGATAACAGAACGGGATGGCAAACAGAAAGACGGCTTTGGTCAAAAAGCTTTCAATTTTTTTACTGTAAGTGCCTATGGTACGATGTAGAAAAAAAGCAATTCCTAGCATGGCAATACCAAAGCTGAGTGGCATCAGGGTTTCCCAAAGGTTTAGTGGGATGGGGATATTGCGAACAAAATGATTTGAATCGTGAAAAGCCCACAAAACTGAAAACACACCGTAGCAGAGATAGTGGGTGTCCGACTGGCGCATGATCCATAAAACACTGACAAGTATGCTAGTAAGCAACATACAAAGGGTGATGGTAGCTGCTAAATCGATTCTTAAATAATTGTTTAACTCGGCATGGTTTTTCAATTGATCGTAAGAGCCAATATAGACTTCACCTAGATAAGTTCGGCTGTTGTATTGCCCGACTAAGTGTATTGCGATAGTATTTTTTGCTCTAAGCCATGAGCTGTCGAAGCTGAATAAGAGTGAGTTATTCCGGTTGCGGGTTATCGGTTCTTCCATATTGCCACCATTACCTAGCCACTTCCCGTTGAGAAAAACCTCAACGTTTTGGGAGATTTTTGGCAAGTAAATTGCTTGTTTAACAGAAGTGTCAGAAGTGTCCGAAGTGTCCGAAGTGTCCGAAGTGTCCGAAGTGTCCGAAGTGTCCGAAGTTCTCTGAATGGGTAGTAGGTACCAAAGACTGGTGGTATTCATTGAGTCAGCTGAGTTCCAGTCAGGTAAGTTAACCAATTCTTTTTTTGTCGTCTCAACAAGTTCTGGTCTTGCAACATCGGAAGCTATCACATAAGCACTTGTGACTTCGTAGTTGTTATGGAGGTCAGGAATCCAAGAATGACTTATGTAATAGCTTGTGAAGACATAGGCAGCGAATACTACCCACCAGACGAGGTGACGATAATTTAAGGCATTGAATACGCTTGGTAATTGCATCAGCCTAAATCAGATTCATTTTTAACGCTTCAAACACTGCTTCAGCCCGCGAATTTACTGATAGCTTTCGGTAGATATTTTTAACGTGTGTTGCCACGGTGTGATAGGAAAGGCCTTCCATTTCAGCGATTTCCTGAGTGGTATAGCCTTTCGCCACTTTTTGTAAAACCTGTCGCTCTCTTTTGGTTAATTTTTCAAGTAGCTGCTCTTCTGGTCTGAAGTGTTTCATTAAGTGGCGCGCGATGCTGGGGCTTATTGGTGCACCACCGCCAGCAAGATCAATAATAGCCGTCTCAATTTGGATTGATTCATCATCTTTGAGAAGATAGCCACTCGCACCAGCGGCAATGGCCTTTAAGATGTGCCATTCATCGCCAAACACGCTGATTACCATCGTAGCCGTGTCAAAGTTTAGTTTATGCACAAGTTGGATTAATTCCAGACCGTTTCCATCTGGCAGGTCAAGATCAACTAATAGAACATTGGGTGGGCTGTTACTTAGGCAAGCTTTAGCACTAGCCACCGTTGAGACACTGGCGTGAAGTTCCAATCGTTCGTTGTTTTGAACAACACTTGATAGCCGATCCAGAATGATAGGGTCATCCTCTACGATCATCACGCTTATTGCTTGAATATCAGTAATGTTCATCGTCGTTTAAGACTCTCTCAAATGGATTACAAGCGAGCCCCACGAGAATACCATGATTTTCTGCGAATTTGATGGTCTATATAAATGAAGATTTTATTATTTGCTCACTATAGTCCTATATTGTATTTTTATAGACTCGATTTGTCGCTAAAGTTGATCGCCATACGTCTTGTTTTCGTGTAAAGATTTTGCGACATATTTCGAATATGATTGTTTTTTGTCCTTATTGTCTTCCTTAATAAATGTTAATACCCAGAACTAGGTAGTGATTCACGGTGGTGCCTAACTTAGTCTATTAACTGAGGAAATTAATTTTACTGTGTAGATGGTAATTGGACTTTAATAGTCCCACCTATGGCTTGTATTAAAGTTTTATTCGAATCGTCGAAACGCCTTTGCGATGGTTCACGAGGATGCGCTTTGAGACTTGCCACCATAAGCGAAAATAATAAGTTGTTAGGGAGATTATCCCCCGCCTACCCTACTGTGGCGGGGTCTTTCCTTTAAGTAATCACATGCGGTATAAAGGTTGCAGTATCATTGAGAATTTTAGTGCCGCGGCGGAAACCTAAGCCACACGCCTCCCAAGCAAAAAATACTCCCGCTTGGTAAGAGCGACCTTCCTCGTCCGACGCTAATTCAGCATATTCCTGATACAGCATTGGGTGAATGTCGTAGGGACCATCAACCGACTCCAAAGTCTTACCGTCAGTATCCAGAATTGCTACATTTCCACCTTCGCGTCCGAATAAAGGCTTCGACACCTGTTGCCTATTTGCAAGCGGTTTATCATCAGCTGCTAGCAGGTAAGGGGAATCTGGATACAGCTCATGTAGTATTTTTAAAATACCTTTGCTCTGAAACAGTAGTGTGTAGGCGGGGTTGATAAAGACCGAGTTACGCTTACGTGCAGTCTCTGTTAATAAGTCGGCAAGTTCTGGCTCGTCTGCTGCGATATCTTCCCATGGCCACAGTTTAAACCAGAAGTTTGCAGATTCCTGATCTTTATTAAACACACCTTCGTCTGGAAGAAAGCCAGTCTCATCCATATAAGTAAAGTCTGTGCTAAAGCCCGCTTCGATGGCTATTCGTTGCAACAGTCGAACGGTCTGTTCATCCTCTGGTAAGTCGCGCACACTGGAGAATAAAATACGTTCGCCGTTGTAATACTCATCAAACTTCTCAAGCCCATCATCATTGGTGATCAGCCGGCGGAAATTGTCACGAATCATCTCAAAAGCATTATTGAACTGTGCTGATTCATCCATGCCATTGCTTTTGAGCAACGCCCATTGGATAATTGAGGTTTCAAATAAACTGGTTGCCGTGTCAGCATTGAATTCCAACAGCTTGATGGGTTTACCATCGATACCGCCAGCAAAGTCAAAGCGGCCATATAGATGCCAGTCATCATCGTCCCAACTCAATTTAATGAGTTGAATGACATTTTCAGGAATACCCAGCTGATCGAACAAGTTGTTGTCGATGACGTGCTGCCCAGCTTCAATAAACATATCGTAAAGTTCATTGGCCGCCGTGTAATAAGCTTCGGCTTCGGCCTCACTCACGGGTAGCAGCTCAGGCGCGACATACTCTGAGCCATCTGGGTCGGTATGCCAAGTAAAGCCAATTTCTTCCATCAGTTCCTGACTGACTGGCTCGACAGTTTGAGTTTTTAACAAGACTTAGCCTCCGAAAGAGCCAGTACGTGAAGAGCTTCTATTGCCTGACCCGCCACCGAAAAAGCCACTTTTAGGTTTTGCATTCGCTCGCGGTGCCGTTCTGGCACGATTGTTGGCATTGGATACACTAGCCGCTGGGCGAGTGCTTGCCTGAGTTCGCGCCTTGGCATTGGCATTGTTAGCCAGTCTATTGGCAATCATTCCGCCGATCAGAGAGCCAGCAGCACTAGCCAGTATCATTTCACCCAAGCTTAAGCCGCCACCTGAGCTGGCAGAGGCTTCTTTTGTTAGCCCGGAGGTACCTGCTTCCACTTTGTCAGCTTCCGCTTTTGCAAGGGCAGTGAGTTCTTCGTTGCTAAGTACCTTCTCTTTTCCATCCATCGTTTTTAGAACCGCTCGGGTTGCCCCTTCTGTCGGGTAACGTTCAGTCAGTTCATATTTGTCGGGGCTGGCAGAAATTTGGCTGATCACCAGAAAATAATTCTGGTTTTGTAAATCTTGTTCCAGTTGAGCAATGTTTTCTTGTGATTGCTGATCAGGTGCTGGCATCTCTGGCGCTTCAGGCGCGCAGCCCTGCAAATTGGCGATGACGGCTAGGCCAAGCCCGCCTACCATTGAGTAAGAGGTCGCTTTCTTTATATGTTTCATTGGCAGTTCCACTGAAGTAATTAGAATTCTAACTATAGTATGGATTCATTAGCGCTTAATTCAAGTATTAGTGGTGCCTTCAGTCAGGGCTTCTTATATAATGGCGGCTTTATTTTTCAGATGGTTTTGGTGTGAGTCTTTGCGTCAGTCAATTGCAATGTAGCCGTGGCGATATTAGTTTATTCGAGGGGCTAAGCTTCGAACTAAAGCCTGGTCAGCTGATGTGGCTTGAAGGGCGTAATGGCAGTGGAAAAACGACTTTGTTAAGGACGCTTTGTGGTTTGTTTTTGCCGGATAAAGGTAGTGTTGAATGGGATGGAGAACCGACGAAATCGGTGATGGACACTTTCTGTCGAAAGCTATTGTATCTGGGACATCAAAACGCGCTCAAGCTTGATCTTAATCCCGTCGAAAACTTGCAAACCCTCAGTCGTTTAAGCGGGCAAACCGTATTCGAAGAGCAAATTGAAATTGCACTGGGCCAGCTAGGCCTCGCGGGGTATGAGGATACTCCAGTGCGAAAGTTGTCTCAGGGGCAGCAGCGCCGGGTGGCATTGAGCCGATTATTAGTGAGTGACGCATCGCTTTGGATTCTGGATGAACCGTTGGTTGCTTTAGATATTGCAGCTGTTGAATTATTGCTGTCGATCCTAGTCAAACATGTGGAGCAGGGCGGAATGGTGATTTTGACCACACACCAGGCATTACCGATCCCGGAAGAAAAGATGGTACGGCTATCCTTGGATCAATATGCTTGATTCCTTTGTTGCACTGTTAAAGCGTGATTTGTTATTGGCACTAAGACGCCGCAATGACATCTTTACCGTATTGTTTTTCTTTATTATTGTTGTCAGTATATTTCCACTGGGGATTAGCTTTGAGCAAGCGGTACTGCAGAAAATTGCCCCTGGTGTTGTCTGGGTTGCTGCCTTACTTGCATCTACTTTGGCGCTGGAACGTATCTTTGCTAATGACTATGCCGATGGAACGCTTGAGCAAATGTTGCTAACGCCCCAGCCGCTTTCAGTATTAGTTTTTGCGAAAACATTGGCGCATTGGCTGTTAACCGGACTGCCTTTGGTGTTAGTCGCACCGTTAGCTGGCTTGCAATACCATCTGTCTGCCTCAACGATCGGCACCTTGATGTTGGTATTGCTAATCGGCACACCGATACTGAGCATGATTGGTGCCATTGGCGCGGCGTTAACATTGGGTCTGCGCGGTGGTGGGATATTAATCTCACTGTTGGTACTGCCTTTATACGTACCTGTTCTCGTCTATGGCTCTGGGGCTATCGAAGCGGCTATGCAAGGTGATGTATCCTTGCAACCTTATTATTTGTTATTGTCAGCGTTTTTATTGCTGTCACTGGTTTTTGCGCCATGGGCTACCGCAGCTTCATTACGCATATCTGTGGAATAGGATCACATCGATGTCGATAAATTGGTTTAAGTATTCTTCACCATCCAGCTTTTACCCGTTGGCGGGCAAGATGATTCCAGTGTTTATGACGCTAGCCGTTTTGCTGATTATGGGTGGGCTTTATTGGGGGTTCTTCCAAACGCCTGATGTGTTGAGTGATCAAAAGCAGTACTACCGAATTATTTATGTGCATGTGGCTAGTGCCTGGATGGCCATGTGGCTCTATGTGGTGATGGTTGCCTGGGCTGTGTTGGGTTTGATATTTAATACTCGCATGTCGTACATGATGGCTGCAGCGACGGCGATAACAGGTGCTATTATGACGGCCTTGTCACTATGGACAGGTGCTTTCTGGGGGCAAACCAGCTGGGGTACTTGGTGGGATTGGGATCCCAGAATGACCTCACAATTGATTTTGTTATTTCTCTATATCGGTTATATCGCGTTACAGTCAGCCATTGAGGACACTCGACGCTCTGATAGGGCGTCAGCGGTATTGGCCATTGTTGGATTGGCGATTGTTCCAGTGATTTATTATTCGATTAACTGTCCAGATCCCAATGAGTGTGCTTCCTTGCATCAGGAGTCATCATTGAAACGGGTGGAATCCAACATTCTGATTGCCATGCTAGTGGTTACGCTGGGTTTCTGGATGTATACCTTTGCAGTTATTTTGATGCGAGTGAGAAATATTATTCTAGAGCGTGAAAGTCATACCCAGTGGGTCGAAAGGCTGGAGGAAGTAAAATGAGTGAGTTCTTTGCCATGGGAGGCTACGGTTTCTATGTGTGGTCATCAATGGGAATGGTGTTGTTTTTGATGCTGCTAGAACCAATTGTATTGAAGTTGCAACATCGCCAATTGCTTAAAAACATTCAGCGACAAAAACGTCGACAAGCGGCAAGGTCTGATAAGCCATAGAAGCTTCAGATATTGTTAATCAGATATAACGAGAATTAAAGATTATGAAAGCCAGAAATAAGCGAATAATTTTTATTTTAATTGGGCTGTGCACCGTGGGAGCGGCGTCGGCGATGATTACCAAAGCTATGCAAAGCAATATGGCTTATCTCTATGCGCCTGAATCGGTGATGGCAGGCGAAGTGCCTAAAGAGCGCTTAGTGCGACTCGGTGGCTTGGTCAAAAAAGGTAGCTTAAAACGCAGTGACACAAGCTTAGATTTAAGTTTTGTACTCACTGATAATCGTGGGCATGAAGTCACTATTAACTACGATAGAATTCTCCCTGACCTGTTTAAAGAAGAGCAGAGCGCCGTGGTTAAAGGGAAGTTTGATGCCAATAATCGGTTTATGGCAGAGGAAGTGTTAGCTAAACACGATGCAGAATATATGCCGCCCGAGGTTAAGGACGTGCTGGCTAAAGAGCATTCCTATCCCGGAAAGAAAAGTACACCTTCTAACGCAGCAACTACTGATAAGGCGACTTACGAATGATTCCTGAGATTGGACACTTTGCTTTAGTGCTGGCTTTGGTGGTTGCGGTGGTGCAGTCGATATTTCCGATGATTGGCGCAGCGACTAATAATGCACAATGGATTGCGATGGCAAAGCCGACGGCGCGCGCGCAGTTTGTCCTGCTGACGGTTTCTTTTGCTTGCTTGATGGCCGCCTTTCTGGAAAGTGATTTTTCAGTGCTGTATGTGGCGAATAACTCTAATACGTTTATGCCGACGATTTATAAGGTGTCGGCTGTCTGGGGCGCACATGAAGGCTCTCTCTTGCTTTGGGTTTTGATCTTAAGTGTCTGGGCTTGGTTGGTTTCAGTTTTTAGTAAGGGTATTTCTGCTGTCATGCTGGCGCGCGTACTTAGCGTGATGGGAATGATTGGAGTAGGGTTTTTACTGTTCACCTTATTAACCTCAAACCCATTTGAGCGTCAGTTTCCGATACCACTGCAAGGGCGTACGCTAAACCCGCTTCTGCAAGATCCGGGATTAGCGATACATCCGCCTATGCTCTACATGGGTTATGTTGGTTTTTCGGTGGCTTTTGCTTTTGCTATCGCAGCGATGTTGGGTGGTAAGCTTGATGCTGCATGGGCACGCTGGGCGCGTCCTTGGACGAATGTAGCTTGGGTATTCTTAACGATTGGTATTGCGCTCGGCAGCTGGTGGGCTTACTACGAACTTGGCTGGGGCGGCTGGTGGTTTTGGGATCCGGTTGAGAATGCTTCCTTGATGCCGTGGTTAGTCGGAACAGCCTTGATCCATTCCTTGGCTGTTGCTGAGAAGCGAGCCGCGTTTAAGTCTTGGACGATACTGCTGGCAATCTTTGCCTTTTCACTGAGCTTGTTAGGTACCTTCCTGGTGCGTTCGGGCGTACTAACATCAGTCCACGCATTTGCTAGTGATCCTGAACGTGGTTTGTTTATTCTTATATTTTTAGTGCTGGTGGTTGGTTCATCGCTTATCTTATACGCTATTCGGGCACCTAAAATACGCTCGACGGGTACTTTCACCGTTATTTCCAGAGAAATGGGGCTGTTGATCAATAACGTTGCTTTGATTGCAATGACGGCAACGGTGTTACTGGGGACGCTGTACCCACTATTTATCGATGCGCTAGGGTTAGGCAAAATTTCTGTTGGTCCACCGTATTTTAATACGATTGCTTTGCCATTGGGTCTGGTGCTATTCAGTGCTATGGGTTTTGGTTTGTTCTTGCGTTGGAAAAAAGATACTAAGGAGCGGGTATTTGCAAAAGTACGCTGGGTCTTGCTGTTTGCTCTGCTGATTGGGTTCCTTGTGCCCATTTTATTCATGGAATTTTTCGATTGGAAAGCAGCGCTTGGTGTGGCGCTAGCTTCTTGGGTAAGCTTGACTGCGTTGCTATGGGTGCAGGAGCAGGGGCGTTCGCCATTTAAATTACCATTGTCAGTATGGGGTGCGGCAATTGCGCATATTGGTATGGCGGTTACGGTTGCCGGTATTAGTTTGACATCAGCTTACAGCACCGAGAAAGATGTGCGTTTGGAGCAAGGGCAGGAGTATCAAATGAGTGGATATTCTTTTCTGTTCAATGGCGTGAAGGAAGCAAAAGGGCCTAATTACATTGCTCAGCGTGGTGAAGTTGTGATTACTCGTGATGGTCAGGAGGTTGCGACATTGTACCCTGAGAAACGCAACTATGGTCCGGGTACTATGCCGATGACCGAGGCTGGTATTGATGGTGGCTTCTTCCGTGATCTGTTTATCGCGCTAGGTGAACCACTGGGCAAAGATGCCTGGAGCGTTCGGTTGTATCACAAGCCAGTGGTTAACTGGATATGGATTGGTTCAGCGTTGATGGGGCTTGGTGGGTTACTAGCGGCATTCGATAAGCGTTATCGCCGGGTTAGACGTCGTATAACTGAAAGCAAAGTTGTTGAGCAATCTGATACGGATGTAAAAGGTAACGAGGTTACTGCATGAAGAAAAGCGCATTAATCCCACTCGGCATCTTTGCTGTTTTGGTGGTGTTTTTGGCCATCGGCTTAGGCTTGAAACCTCGAGAAGTACCTTCACCATTTATCGGTAAGCCTGTACCACAGTTTTCTTTACCTAAGTTAATGGCTGAAGGAAAGATGGTTTCGCCTGATGATCTAAAGGGGCAGGTATGGATGTTGAATGTTTTTGCATCTTGGTGTGTGTCCTGCCGCGCAGAGCATGACGTACTAACGCGCCTTATCAGAAGTGAAAAACTGCCAGTGCTTGGTCTGAATTATAAAGACGAATCTAAGGACGCTAAGGAGTGGTTGGCCGAACTTGGTAATCCTTATCAGCACATTGCCGTTGATCTTGAAGGTCAGGTTGGTATTGATCTCGGTGTTTATGGTGTGCCAGAAACTTTTGTTATCGATAAAAAAGGGATAATCCGCCACAAGGCTACCGGCCCAGTATTTGATGCGACGGTTCGCGATGATCTACTGCCGCTTATTCTAAAGCTGCGTGAGGAAAAGGGTTAATGTCTCGCTTATTGATTATGCTAGTTGTTAGCGTCAGCTTATTAAGTAGCGCTGCAATCTGGGCTGAAGCTGAAAGAATTACGTTTAAGAATGCTCAGAGTGAAGAGAATTACACTGCACTGGTCAATGAGTTGCGCTGCTTGGTTTGTCAGAACCAAACGATTGCAGATTCAGATGCTGATTTGGCCAAAGATTTGCGGGCTAAAGTTTATAATATGGTTGAAGCAGGGCAAAGCCAAACTGAGGTGATCGACTATATGACGGCACGTTACGGTGATTTTGTACTGTATCGTCCGGCTTTTAAGATGAAAACATTACTTCTGTGGCTTGGTCCGATCGTATTTCTATTACTGGCCATCTTTTTTGTGATTCGTTGGGTGCGCGCACAGTCAAGCTCAGCGCCAGTTGCAATGCTTAGTGATGATCAACGCGATTCGGTTCGTGAACTCTTAAATAAAACCCAATGATCTCAAGCACGATTCAAACAAGGAATAAATAATGCTCTGGTTTTTTATAATCGTGTTGCTGCTTCTGGCAGTTGCCTACCTGTTACTGCCATTATTTCGAACCTCTGATGAAGTCTTCGATGACCGAAAGCAGCAGAATATCCGTATTGTTCAGGAGCAAATTGCAGAGCTGGAGCAAAGCTTCGAAAAAGCTGAAGTCGATAGTGATCAATATACCGCGCGGCGCAATGAGCTGGAGCAGGCCTTATTGCTTGATGTGGGTTCTGATTCTCTGGCGGACGAATCTGGTGAAAAGGGTGATGTTGTAAAAGCATCGACTAGTAATAAGTCATGGATTAGTGCGGGTTTTCTTGCGCTCGTTGTTCCTGTCAGCTCGGTTGCGCTTTACATGTACCTCGGAACGCCGAATGCCATTGAGATGGCTAAAGTCCCTCCGAAACCTGAAGTGCCAATGACGGCCGATGGCAAGCCTGATGTGGATAAATTGGTGGCTAACCTACACGCAAAGATGCGCACAACTCCCGATAATGCTCAGGGCTGGTATATGTTGGGACGCTCTTATATGCTGATGCAGCGTTTTGATGGTGCGATTGAATCTTACGAGAATCTATTGCGTTTACAGCCGGAAGATCCGGATGTGATGTTGATGTTGGCAGACGCGCTTTCGATGAAGCAACAAGGAAAAATGACCGGCCGTCCTGAAGTATTAATTAACGCTGCCCTAGCTAAGGTGCCCGACAACACCACTGCGCTTTGGCTGTCTGGTATGGCTTTAGAGCAGAAGGGCAATGACCACGAGGCCTTGGTTAGGTGGCAGGTGCTACGTCCACTGCTTAATGGAAATGAGGCAGAGCAGGCGCAGCTTGATGTATTGATTAGCCGCGTTGAAAAAAAAATAGCAGCGGCAAATGGGGATGAGGCGACCAAGACAGCGGTAAGCCCGGCACAAGATGAAAATAAGCCCGCGGTAGCTAATGCTAAGCAAGTTACAGTGAACATAAGTTTGGACGATAAATTTCTGGGGCAAGTTAACCCTGAAGATAGCGTGTTTGTCTACGCTAAAGCTCAGTCTGGTCCGCCGATGCCTTTGGCTGCAAAACGCATTGCCATTAAGGATCTTCCCGTCTCGATCGTTTTAGATGACGATATGGCGATGATGCCTCAAATGAAAATATCGATGTTTCCAATGCTAATCGTTGGCGCCAGAGTATCTAAAAGCGGTAATGCAATTAGTCAGGATGGTGACTTTTATGTCGAGCAGGAGAAGGTGTCGCATGGTGATGAGATCGCACTGTCTATCGATTCAGTCTTGAAAAAATAAAGTGACTAGTTAAGCTGACTGCGTTGGATGCTTTAGTGCCAAATATTCATTTAATCAGACAGCTCATACCGTAAGGAGGTCATTCTTCCTGCTCTGTCAAAAATAGCGTCATAATCCCAAGCTACGAATACAAAAATAAATTAGTTGGGATGGTTATCTAGCGATGGATGTTAAAGATCGGTTTTACGAAATTGACCTGTTACGGTTTTTGGCGGCCTTAGCGGTTGTTTTATATCACTATACCTTTCGAGGTTTCGCCGAAGGAGGGTACAGCCCTGTCGAATACCCCATACTTGGCGAGATCTTCAAATATGGCTTCTATGGTGTTCAGCTATTCTTTATCATCAGCGGTTTTGTTATTTTGATGACCGCAAGTAAGCGGGATGCACCAAATTTCGTTATCTCCCGAATCACCCGCTTATATCCTGCCTTCTGGGTTTGCGTTACGCTAACCGCTGGGTTTATTTTGTGGAAAGGTGGAGAGATTTTCCAGATCGGCTTAGTTCAATATCTGCTAAATCTAACGATGATTAGTGGCTTTGCCGGAGTAGAAATGGTGGATGGTGTCTACTGGACGCTGCTGGTTGAGATAAAGTTTTATGCATTGATTTTTGTGTTATTGGTCTTTGGGCAGATCAAACGTATCGAATGGTTTTTAGCGTTTTGGTTGATTTTAACAGCGGTAAGTATGGTGGTGACGCTGCCTAAAATTGTTACGTTCCTCTTTTTAACAGGCTGGTCGCCATTCTTTATCGCCGGTGCGTTGTTTTATTTGGTCAAACAAAATGGAATGAACTTGGTGCGTGGTGCAATGCTAGTGGGCAGTTTGCTACTGTCGTTATGGCAAAACCTAAATGAGATAAAGCATCTTGCAGTTGTGTATAAAAGTGATTTCTCACCCTATATTAGCAGTGCTGTTATCCTTGTTTGTTTTGCTGTTTTTCTATTGGTGTCTCTGGGTCGCGCCAAAGGATTGAGTTCGCAGAAGCTTATCAAGCTTGGTGTTTTAACTTATCCGTTATACTTAATTCATCAGAATATTGGTTTTATGTTGTTTCAGGAGTTTGGTGATTCGGTTAATCGTTATGTATTGTTATTGGCGTTAGTCTCATTAATGTTAGTTTCTTCATGGCTGATACATCGATTGGTTGAACAACCTCTGGGGCTTTGGATGAATATAAAGTTGAAGCAGTTGTGGGGAAGGTTTGGAAGGGCTGACCAGGCAATAAAACCAGTCAAGCCAATAGTTTAGAATTTGTCAGGCTTAAACATAAAACAGATAATCAACTATCGATGGAATGCAGATTTGCTTGATACTTGATTATCAAAATAATGCTCGAAATAACATGAGTAGATTATGGACAATCTATTCTGACGAGATGTGATAGATTTAGGTTTTTAGTTGGATAGCAGCGTAGGCAGTGCATTTTAGGGTCAGAAGAGGTATGATGCACTTGAGCATTGATCTGAAAATTATCTAATAGTCTTACTTTTTTAACCCCTATATTATCTTCTACGATATTAAAAAGAAATTGATAAGTCACGGCTCACCAAACTATATAATTTGAATTTCGTGTGGTTCGGTATACTGAATGCCAAGAAATGTTAGGGACAAATAATGAGATGTACTCGTTTGGATAATCGATCTTTTTTATTCTTGCAAGGAGTTGCCTCTCCGTTTTTTGCCAAATTGGCATCAGCCCTGAATCAAGCAGGCGTGCAAACTTGTAAAATTGAGTTTTGTGGCGGCGATGCTTTGTTTAGCGGGTCAAATTGTCTAAAGGCATTCACTGATAAGCCGGAGCGATTAAGTAGCTTTTACAGAGAAGCATTTGATGAACTGAAAGTGTCGGATATCGTTCTATTTGGAGACACGCGCCCCATTCACATCCCTGCAATTACAATTGCTAGAAAGTTAGGTATCAATATTCACGTTTACGAAGAGGGTTACCTACGACCAGATTGGATTACGTTAGATTCTGGTGGGGTTAATGGTTTTTCTCCCTTAGTTGGTAAAACACCAAATTACTTTCGTCGAAGGGCAAAAGACATTCCTAGGGGTATAGAGAGTCTCAAAACTAACTATTCTCAATGGGTGAGGTTGTTTTACGATTTACGGTTCAACACCGCTCGTATTTCGGACTCATTTAGATTTCCACATTATACGAGACATAGAGCTGACCATCCATTGAGAGAATACTTGGGTTGGGTTAAGAGATATCCTGCATTAGTTCCTTTGTCTTTAGGGGCGAAATACAAGATCAATAAAATTATCGATGATAAACTTAGTTATTATGTTTACCCGTTACAGTTATCTGGGGACTCACAAATAAGAGTTCATTCCCCTTTCGATGATGTTAATCAAGCCACTGTAAAAATCCTTCAATCATTTGCTAAAAACGCTCCTAAGAATACGAAGCTTGTTGTCAAGAATCACCCCCTTGATACTGGGCTAAGCAAATGTAAAGAATATACACTTAGGGTGAGTAAAGACTTAGGCATAGAAAAGCGGGTTATTTTTATTGATGGTGGCCATTTGCCTACGCTTCTTCAGCACGCTAAAGGTACTGTATTAATTAATAGTACGACCGGTATGTCGTCGCTATTTCATAAATCCCCAACCATAGCCCTTGGTGATGCGCTTTATAATATGCCCGGTCTGACTTTTCAGGGTGGGCTCGATGAGTTTTGGCGGCGTGCGAAAAAAAGTGACTATAATCTTTTCAGGGATTTTCGGGATGTTGTCATAAATGATACTCAAATTAACGGAAATTTTTATACAAAGAAAGGTATTGAAATGGCCGTGGCAGAGAGTTTGAAGAGGTTTAATGCGACTATCCAAGAGCCAATTACCGTAGAGCGTCAATCACCAATGCCAGTAATGAACTTCGATGTCAGCACCACATAAGTGGAACCATTGAATACCCTGCAATAGTGTTCTGTGACTCTTTATTGTTTGAGTTTCATATTTCTCTAGCTAATGACCTATAAAAATCATTCGGGCTCTAAGTTTACAGTGCTTATTACTGGTGCAACGGGGGGGATTGGTTCTGCTCTATCTCTGGAGTACGCCAAAGATAATGTACTACTCATCCTTTTAGGGCGAAGCATAGATGAATTAAGTTATCTAGCTGAGGAGTGCAGAAGTTGTGGTGCTGAGGTAAAAACGTATTGTCATGATCTTTCTGCTATTGAGAAATCCGTCTCATTATCAGCTGAAGTAGCTCAAACTTATAATGTTGATTTGTTCATTTCTAATGCTGGTATAACAAACAGCACTCAGAATTGCGAGACAGAGTCGTGGAATAAAATTGAATCAGTGATCTCTCTTAACTTGCTGGGGGCTCTCGCTATATCGCACGGGGTACTTGAGGATATGCAGCGACGAAAGTCTGGACATATCGCTTATGTCAGCTCATTAGGTGCATATTATGGTATGCCGTTGACACCTTCTTATTGTGCGAGTAAGGCTGGACTTAAGGCTTATACTGAGGCAGTCAGGGGGTTGCTTGCCTCTCAATCGATTACAGTTACATTAATTGCGCCGGGGTTTGTAAAAACACCTTTGAGCGACCAATTTCGTGGTAGTAAACCTTTTATGATTAGTGCAGAGGATGCCGCACGTATTATAAGACGTGGTTTAGATAAGAAAAAAAGAGTAATTGCTTTTCCCTTGGCCTTGAACTTAGGTGTGCGGTTTTTAAGCCTCTTGCCTGCTGGTATTTCAGATTTTATTTTAGCTCGTCTCAAATATTAAACATCATGATGTTTGACTTCTTTTTTTCCTATTGTTTCTGTTTGCTGCTTTGTTGGCTAGCCTCTTTTGTACTGGAGTCTTTTTATAGGCCTCAACCACGACCAATGCGGTTGCGCAGCCACAGTGCAATAACAATATATCTTTTGTTGATAGCGACCCTGTATACCATCATGCTAATAGTGACTCAGCGCTTAGTATTTTCTATAGGCTTATCGATTGGCATGGTATCTATTGTTTTAGTAATCAATAATGCAAAGTACGCAACCTTAAAAGAACCATTGGTCTTTACAGACTTCTATCTTTATCTACAGGTATTCAAGCATCCTCGGCTCTATCTGCCATTTCTTGGTATTGTTCCTTTAATACTTCTGACCGTTATTGGGAGTGGGGTTATTTTGGCGGGTTTAGTTCTTGAGGAAGCACTTTTTGAGTGGTTTTCTATAACCACTTTGCTGCTTGCATTGTGGGTATTCGTACTGTTTTATTTCCTCTCGAAACTATCTTCGAAGATTACGTGCTCGCAACAAATTGAAAGTGATTGCGAGCAATTTGGTGTGCTCGTTACAAGCTGTGTATACGCTTTCAAAGCATCGAAATCTCGAAATGAAGTTTTTCAAAATATTTCTGACGAGAGTCCTTATTCAAAAGAGAAAATAGATTTTTCTTCACAGAATGGAGAGCTTGCAGATATTGTCGTTGTTCAAAGTGAGTCTTTCTTTGATGCCAGAAACTTAAGCCCTAATATTTTAGAAAAAGTCTTATCAGCTTATGATGAGTGTTTACTCTCTAGTCAGGCATTTGGAAAACTTAGCGTACCGGCTTGGGGGGCAAATACAATGCGAACCGAATTCGGTTTTCTGACTGGATTAACGCCGCTCCAGCTGGGCATGGCACAGTATTACCCTTATCAACAGCTGTCGAAGTTCAAGATCCCCTCTATAGTTAGTGCTTTGAAATCTCTCGGTTATTATTGTGTTTGCATACATCCCAATGCCTCCGGTTTTTTTATGAGAGATAAGTTTTTTAAGCAATTGGGGTTTGATGATTTTTTGGATGAAGAATCCTTCGGTGGAGCTGTCCGTACTGGCCCGTATATTGCAGACCAAGCCGTTACTAATAAGATTATACATGTATTAAATTCTGGGGATAAACCATGTTTCATTTTCGCTATTACAATGGAAAATCATGGGCCTTTGCATTTAGAGGCTGTCGCTACGGATGAATGGACGGATTATTATGAAAATCAGCCAAGTTCTGGGTTAGATGATCTAACTGTGTATTTAAGACATTTGAAGAATGCTGACAAAATGATATCTCAGCTTTGTAGCTGCTTTAAGGAAAGGAGCACCCCAGTGTTGTTTTCGTTATATGGTGATCATGTACCTGCAATTTCACATGTCTTCGATCAAATGGGATACGAAGATGCACGGTCAAATTATTTTATATGGTCAAATACTGAGGAGAAAGTTGTAAGGAGACAAATTTTTTCAGGGGAACAGGTAATGAAAATTGAAAATCTGGGGTTAAGTTTGTTGGAAACAATTGGTGCATTGAGGTTTAAAGGAAGTGATGCTTTTAAAAGGAACTTTGATTAAGTTATCTCCTTTCGCTTGATTGGGTTTGCTATCTGTGAGTTTCATGTGAAAACATCCACTTAATATTTTGAAGCGAAATTAGTTTATTGGTCTGCCTAAACTCGTTAACCTTTGATGCGCAAGGCCATGAGTCATAACGACTTCTTGTAGTTGTCTCAATATAACCGTTGTTTTTCTGTAGATAGGACATTAACAAATCTCCTCCGGCCTGAAAAAGTTTGCAGTTTAGAGAAAATAGCGAATCGGTACTCTGAATATCGCACATCTGATTAGAAGTAACGGATCCAGTATCAAATTCTTCATCGAGATGGTGCAAAGAAACCCCTGTCTTTTTATAGCGTTCGAGCATTGCATAAAAAGCCGGATCAACGCCCTTCAGGTCTGGCAAGAGCGAAGGATGTATATTAAGGGCAGAGTTTTTTGCTAATGAGTATATTTTAGGAGCAACGCGCTGGTTAAAGTGGGCACATAAAATAATATCCGGATTTATTTCACGGATGCTGGCTTTCATTTCGTCACTATTGATATTGCAGGTTTTGTAGTGAGGTATTTTATTTTTAGATGCCAGTTTATGAACGCTATCAAATCTAGACCATTGAGAAACAATTCCATAAGCGCTAGTGATAAACCATAGGTAGCAGGAATAGTGTAGGCCACTGTGAATAATTCGTTTGAAAGCAGACACCAGAGAGTTTTCGTTAACTCGTAAATTCCTGGTTGAGCTTACTATAGCAACTACCTCTATATCTGATGACGAAAGGATGGAGTTGAGGACAATACTAGAATAAAAACAAGGGTAAGTTAAAAAAACTAATCGTTTCTTTTGCTTCAAGTTAGCTTACTCAAGGCCTGTTTAACTGCTTCAATTGTCTGGGAAATTTGCGTTTCCGTGTGTTCACTACTAATAAAAAAACGTAACCTAGCTGCTTTATCTTCGACAGCAGGGCGCATTATCGGTTGTACATTAATTCCTTTTTCGAAAAGGATATTCGATAAGGTTACGGCATTGGTGGAGCTTCCTGCCATAACAGGAATAACAGAATACCCAGCACTTTTTCCTGTGTTAATGCCAGATTCCTTAGCTTGCTTCAAAAATGAAGATCCTCGGCAGTGCAATCTTTCCAGCCTCTCGGGTTCTGCTTTCATTAGGCGAATCGATTCGAGTGCAGCAGCAGCCAGTGGTGGCGATATTCCTACGCTATAAAGAAAGCCGGGAGCATAGTGCCTGAGGTGTTTAATAAGGGAGGATTCTCCTGCAATATACCCCCCACAGCTTGCAAAGCTTTTGCTAAGGGTACCCATCCAGATATCAACATCATTATAGTTAACATCAAAGTGTTCAGCGATTCCTCTACCCGTTTTACCCAACACTCCGATAGAGTGAGCCTCATCAACCATTAAAAAGCTATGGTGGCGTTGCTTTACTTCGATGAATTTTTCTAAATCGGGTATATCACCATCCATGCTGTAAAGACCTTCGATCGCAATTAGAACGCGTTCAAAATTCTTTCGTTCCCGGATTAGGATTTCATTGAGATGAGCCCAATCATTATGTCGGAAAGGCAATATTTTTGACCCCGACAATACCGCACCTTGTAAGATGCTGTTGTGGCACAAGGAATCATAGAGAATCAAGTCCTTGGGGCCAAATAAATAACCGATAGTCGTCACATTAGTTGCGTGACCGCTAACAAAAACAAGGCTGTCATCCGCATTGTAAAGAGATGATATTTCACTTTCGAGTTGTTGTTGAATAGGGCGTTCACCAGACACCATACGGCTGGCAGACACAGTCGTTCCATAGTGGTCTAATGCGTCCTTAGATGCTTGAATCACTTTTGGATTGCCGCCCAATCCAAGGTAATTGTAACTGGAATAATTAATATAGGTTTTCCCATCTATTGATGAGGTGGCTCCAGCAATACCATCATGCGTTTTGAAAAAAGGACTGTTTACTCCGAGAGACCGGCCACTTTTTTCGAGAAATTCAATTTCTTTTATGCCATCAAACTCATTGAAACGATTCCAGCGACTATCAATTTTCTTTCCGAAGATGCCTCTTTTGGTTGGGTTTACTTCGCTGGAATTGTTTTTTTCCTGATTTTTTTGTCGCGCATCTAATGCTTTGTTGATCAGAAGGTTCTTGGTTGACTCATTAAGACCCAATTTTCTAAATTTACTCATTATTAACCTGTTTTAAGCGCTCAAGCTCTTCACTCGATAGATTTGCCCCATGCTTAGACACTAAGTTTTCAACAGTTTCATCGTTCTCAGAAGGAGCATTGTCGAGGAGCTTTACTTGTATTTTATCCGCAATTTTCAGAATACTACCACCTTCAGTTAAACTCATTAAGGGAAGTTTCATGCCAAATCGTTCTTCGATTGCGAGCAATAGCTCCATACCCATCAAGGAATCCATTCCTAGGTCATAAATCGCACACTTTTGATCTACTTTTTCTATTGGCAGTCGGAGGATTTGGGAAATTTCACTTGTGAGCTGGCTGGCTATCAATTTTTTTACTTCGTCATCTGGCATGCCAATTATATGTGAGAGGAAATCCTCCATTTCATCCGAGCTACTATGACGAGATAACTCATTATTTTGCTCTAGAAACTTTGGTGATTTTGCTGATGGCATGCCTTTTTTAATCGATTTCCAATCAAAGTTTATGTAGGCGGCACCGCCGTGATTGCTGGTGATTAAGGATTCTAACTCGCTTAATGCTTGGTCTGAAGTTATTGCTGATCCGCCAAGACGGGAAAGCAGTCCTTCTTGAGTCTCCTTGTTCCTTGCGAGGAATCCAACATCGGAAATAGCACCCCAGGCGGCGTAGCAGGCTACCAGATCGTGTTGACGGCGATATGCCACCAAGTTTTCAAGCATATAGTTTGCTGCCACATAATTTGCTTGCCCAGGGTTTCCAAATAATGTTGTTGCAGACGAATACAAAACAAAGAAATCTAATGATCTGTCTTTGCTAAGTTCATGCAGATTCCAAGCACCTAACGCTTTCGCATTTAAGACACTTTGAATTTTTTCAGTAGTTAGATTACGAATAAGTGCATCATCAAAAACAGTCGCTGCATGGATGATTCCAGCAATTTTAGGTGCGCTTTTTTTCAGTTCATCAAAGACATCCTTGAGCTGATCGTAGTTGCTTACATCACAAGATGGGGTATAGACATTTATGCCAGCTTGCTCCATTTCAGTAACAGCTAACTTAGCATCTTCTCGTATTAAACCTTGTCGCCCAACCAAGGTAAGGTGTTTAGCGCCCTTAGTGATTAACCATTGTGCGGTCTTAAGTCCAAACCCATTTAGCCCTCCTGTTATGAGGTAGTTGCTTTCAGGATTAAGAACTAATTCAGTCTTAGTAATTGGCGCTTCAACAGGTAAGCTTTCAGGTAGGCTAATAATAACTTTACCAATCTGTCTCGACTGCTGCATGTAGCGGAATGCTTCTTGTATTCGGCTGGCTTCAAAAACACGAAACGGTAAGGGATGTAGTTGTCCAGTTTCGAACAATACCATCAACTCTTGGAATAGACGGCGAGCTAAGGTTTTTTTATTTATTAGCAATTGGTCCGCATCAATACCAAAATAAGTAATATTATTCCGAAATGGTCTTAAGCCAATTCGTGAGTTTTCATAAAAATCCCTTTTACCTAGCTCAAGGAAGCGACCAAATGCTTTTAACACATTCAGGTTGCGGTTGATGGCTTCACCTGAGACTGAGTTCAAAACGACATCAACGCCTTCACCCTCTGTAATCTCCATGATTTCCGTTTCGAACGAGAGACTTCGCGAGTCCATAACATGATGAGCGCCTATCTTTTTAACAAAGGCTCTTTTTTCTGGTGTTCCGGCAGTGGCAAATACTTCAAGTCCTAGGTGGAGAGAGAGTTGGATGGCTGCAATACCGACACCACCACTAGCGCCATGAATCAGAATTTTTTCGCCTTCTTCTAACTTTGCCAGATGAACGAAGGCATAGTAAACGGTGAAGAAGGCAGCAGGTATGGTAGCGGCTTCTTCAAAACTCCATTCCGATGGTTTATGCGCAGTCGCTGTTGTATCCGTGATCACACGGTTGGAAAAGCAGGCTGGCGCAAAACCGAGTACTTCGTCACCGACGGCAAATTCCACTACATCCTTGCCAACTCGGCTGACAATTCCAGCGACTTCCATGCCTAAGCTAGGACCTGCAAAGCCATTCTCGACGGCTTCATCCGAGAGCAGGCCCATTGCATACATCACGTCCCTAAAATTTAATCCTGAAGCAACAGGCTGGATTTCAATTTGTTCAGCAGATAAATCGGTTGATGTATCTGCTCGCCAGTATAGATTCTTAAATGAACCTGGAGCCTTGAAGTCTAGTACAGCGGGGTCGCTTGTAATCGTAGTGTTTGATGTCTTATCACATTGGATCATCCTCAATACTTGTCGTGATCCAGAGCTCAATATGACTTCATCATTAGCATCGTCATCAAGCAGCTCAATGCAAAGTGCAGATGATGTATCAGATAGTGACGAAGCTTGTATATCGACCATGCGACAATTAAGATCTGGGTACTCATTCATAACGACTCGGCCGAAGCCCCACAGCGCCGAGGCCAAAGGGCTGAGACTCCAGTCTTTAGCAGCATCATTCGTAGTGACCGCTCCACTAGTAACGAGCGTTAACTGGGGCTTCTCTTCAATGTCTTCTACAACACATAAGAGTTTCTGAAGTTTATCGATAGGATCTATCGGGTCTACAGGCTCAGAAGTGCTTATATAGACAATGCGTTCGAAGCGGTAATTCGCAAAAAGCTCATTTAAAAAAGCCGTCTCGGTATCTGATTTTTGATTCTGTAGTTGAACCACTTCGCAAACAACTCCGCATAGCGAAAGTTGTTCTGAAAGACTAGACATGCTTTCTTCTTCGACTGGAGCAATGAGTAGCCATTTTCCTGAAGAAGTTACCAGATTATTCTCTCGTGTGGTAGGTTTATGGCCTGCTGCGTTTTGGGCTAGAATTAGGTAGGCTCCCTGAGCCAGTGTATCATTATTGTCGGCTAGCTTTGAAACTTGAGAAAAGCCGTTTTCATTTAGAGCATCAGACCACAACTCACTGTTTAAGAGTCGCGATCCCTCCTCACTCCACCAATTTGTATCAACACCAAAAGTGATATCTGTAAACCGATCAGCAGAACGTTCCAGAGCAAATAACCAACCCTTGGAGTTAAGCAGGCTTCTTAAAGTAATCAGGCCAGATGTAATATCATCAAACTTATGTAATAAATGGGGGCCGATGATAAAGTCGAATGGTTTTGAAAAAGCTGTCTTATCAAAATTATTTAACTCAATTGTTAAAACATTAGCGGAGTCGTTTCCTTCAAAGATACGATCCACTGCCCCTAACCCTGCTTCATTTTCACTGGCAACGATTAAATCATAGTTATGCTGAGTAAGCAGTGACAATAAATGCGCGGACAATTGCTCAGGGTAGTCTGCAATTAACAAGACACGACAAAGTCGATCTTTTGGGAATACCTTAATTGTCTCAGAGATGATGATGGCTAATTTGTCATTAAGAGCCTTGTAGCTTGGTCCGACTTCATAAAGCTGTTGGACGAGATTGCTTTTTTCAGGGTACAGCAATTGATCTGCATTCATCTCTGCTTTTAGTAGAGATAATAATTGCTCGCCGCATTGAGATAACAGCAGTAACTCAGGTAAGTAATCCGGTGATTCCTGAATGATATGCTGCCAGATCACTGTAGAATCTGGGTGCTCGTCAGCAGATACAAGCTCAGCCTCTCCGGCTTCAGATACAAGCAGTAGCTCATTTTCCTTAAGTATATCGATAAGACGATGTAACAAAGCATGATGTTGATCTGCTACTTCATTTTCCAATGTAGTGATTTTAAAAGTCGAACTACCCGCTAAGCCTTGAACCGCTTGGTATGCATAATCAGCAACCATCATGTCGATGAGTAGTGCGTATTCATTAAAATGCGTATCAGGGCTGTTGTTTGCCTCTTGGTTTTGAGCAGTTTTTAAAAGTTGATCAGATGTTAGGTGAGGCGTCTCTGGCCAGCGCTGGAGAAGCGGTAGCGGGCGTGAAGAATATTGATATTGATTGATGCTAGTGGGTAATGCTTTTTTAAACTGGATCTGTCTGAAACGACAGCGTTCTAACTCAGCAATTAGTTTACCTGCCTCGTCAAATAAACTGAAATTCGCGACGATAGATCTTGGGCTTTGTTTGATCACCTCAACCTGTATTTGTTGTACATGGCCTGCCTGTTGTTGCAACAAATGCAAGCTGCCAATCTGTATCGGTATCAATGCCTCACGTTGACCTGCTTCAATGGCTGATTTACAAATATCCACCAGAACCTGAAACCCCGAATCTAATAAGGAGGGATGTAAGTGGTAAGACTTTATATCAGCCTCTAGACTTTCAGGAAGTTGCAAGCTGGCACTGGCTCGCGTTGCAGATGCCTCAACCGAAGTGACTGATTGAAAATTAGGACCATAGTCAAGACCTACTTTGCTAGTTAGCTCATAGTGCTTTTCAGCCGTTATTGTTTCGCACACTCCTTTAGGAAGAGGTGTAAGGGTTATATTGGAAGCGTTTTTAAAAGAACGTCCCAATAGTCGGCCACGCGCATTTTGCGTCCATTCATCCTCACTCAGCCGATCGCGACTGCAAATGTAGAAGCTCCCATCTTTGGTGTCCAAATGGAAGCGGATTTTTTTGGATTGCTTTGGCTCAAATAGTATTGGTGTTGGTATCTCAACCATATCTATATGATGTGTGTCGGTTTTGGCCCACAAGTTTGAAGCGGCAATTGCCATTTCGATATAGGCTGCAGCGGGGAAGACCACGGCGTCATCGACTACATGGTCGGCTAAAAAGGGAAACTCTGACGTACCGATATTATTTTCCCAAATAATATCGCTGTCTTTAAGCTGGTAGCCTAGAAGAGGGTGGTCACGTCTGCGCTGCGCTAGATTATACGCCTCTGTTGTGAGTGGAAACCAGTGAGGCTCTCTTTGCCAAGGGTAGCGCGGCAGGCTAACCTGTCTTCCAATATTAGGAAATAATCGCTTTTCATCAATACCACAGCCAGATAACAAAACTTTAAGGGTGTTCTGGTGTAAACGTGTTTCGCTATCTTGTTTACGCTTCAGGGTATCCATAACTAACCCCGATGCGCTTTCACTGTTGAGACAGTCATTAACGTAACTGCGAAGAATAGAATGTGGACCGATCTCAACGAAGACGTTAGTTTGTTGTTGGATTAAATGCGATATAGCTGGGCCAAACTGAACAGGCTTACGAATATTATCCCACCAGTAATCAGCAGTTAATTGCGTTCCTTTAATGGGTTTGCCGGTTACCGTAGAAATTAGAGGGATGGTTTCCCGACAAGGTTTTAAAGTAGCCAGTGAGGATCGCACCTGCTGTTCAACAGGATCCATTTTTTGGCTATGAAAAGCATAGTCTAAATCTAACAAACGGTAGAAGCGCCCCGTCGCATTGAGCGATTGTTCTAGCAACTGAAGTGATTCAATATCGCCCGCTACTGTTGCATTATTAGGGCTATTTTCACCTGCAATTTCAATAGGGGATGTGGTTTCAAGTGAGTCTAGTAGTGTTTCAAGCTCTACAACACCCATGCCCACCGCTGCCATACGACCTTTGCCTCGTGTAAGGCCCTGAGCGTGGCTGCGATGATGGATAACTAGTGAAGCTTGATCAAGAGACAGTGAGCCACTGGCCCAGGCCGCCGCAATTTCACCCACACTATGCCCCAAAACTGCTGAGGGTTTTATTCCATAATTTGCCAAGTAGCTGACGACACCCACTTGAATTGCAAACAATAGAGGTTGCGCAATTTCAGTTCGTTCGAGATTTGAATTTGCTTCATCAAGAAACAATTCTTCAACTAGCGAATACTCAGATGCATGCTTTGATAACGCTGCTGCTACCTCATCAAAAGCTTTTCTAAACAGAGGTGTGCCTTGGTATAAAGTTTGCCCCATTCCCTGCCACTGACATCCATTTCCCGTGAAAATAAACGCGAGCTTGGCATTTTCAATGTAGCTACCCGAAGCAATTGAACTAGAATGGCCAGTTTCCGCAAACTCCTCAAGTTGTTGGGTTATTTCGTGGATACTTTCTGCCTCAATTGCCAGTGCGTGCGGTAAACGAGTTTGTTTGAAGCGAGCAGCATAAGCGATGTCATAATAATCATCAGTTTCTGACTTAATTAGGTTAGCGTAAGATTCAGCTAGAGTCGCAAGTGCTTCGCGTGACTTAGCTGAAATAAATAAAGGAGGAACAGCAGGTGTTTCAATCAGAGAAGGGTCATTTGGACTTTTGAACTCTTCTAGTAAAACGTGTGCGTTTGCGCCTCCAAAACCAAAGGAATTAATGCCGATATAATGGGGCTTTTTCTGAGTGACCAGAGGAGTGTTGCTGTTTACAACTGTTAGGTTCAAATCCTCAAAGTCGATGTTTTTATTTGGGGTATTAAAATGTAAAGAGGCTGGAATTGTTTTATTTTTAATCGAAAGGATCGCTTTTAATATCCCCGCCATTCCTGAAGCTGTTTCTAAGTGGCCTAGGTTAGTTTTAGCCGATCCAATGAGTAGTGGGTTGTCTTTGGATCGTTTTTTTCCGATTGTTTCCCCAAGCGCTGTTGCCTCCAGCGGATCCCCAACCGCCGTACCAGTCCCATGTGCTTCCAGATAGCTAATGTCGTTAGGTACAATGCCACTACCTTGATAAACCTTTTCCAGCAATGCACTTTGTGTTTCCATTCCAGGGACGGTGATCCCAGAGGTATTGCCATCGCTATTGACACCAGATCCTGCAATAACTGCATGAATGAAATCGCCGTCTGCCTCAGCTTGAGCTAGCGGTTTAAGCAGCAACATGCCGGCACCTTCTGATCGTACATAGCCATTCCCTGAATCATCAAAAGCTTTGCAGTGACCATCGGGTGACAACATAGACGCTTTAGCAAAACCGATAAACGGGAAGGGATGAATCAGCATGTTGACGCCGCCGCACAGAGCCGTTGATGCTTCTCCGGACCAGAGCGCCTGGCAAGCTTGGTGAACGGCAACTAAAGATGATGAACAGGCAGTATCCACTGAAACCGAAGGGCCACGTAAATCAAATGCGTAGGAGATTCTGTTCGATGCGATACTTGCGGTGATACCTGTCATTGTATACGCATCGAAAGAAGCAAGGTCATCGGAATGACGATGTGCGTAATCATTGCTGGCGATACCAACATAGACTGCACAGTCAGTTTTAGTTAAGGTATTAAGAGTGACGCCAGATTCTTCTATTGCTTCCCAGGAAAGCTCGAGTAACAGTCGCTGCTGCGGATCCATTTGAGCAGCCTCACGAGGCGAAATTCCAAAAAAACCTGCATCAAAACCATCAATGTTATCTAACACACCTGCTGCAAAGGTGTATGTTTTACCAGGCTCATTTTTGTCGGGATGCGAGTAAAAATCAGTTGCCCATCGCTCACTACTAATCTCCGTTACAACTTCTTCTCCGTTGATTAGAACATCCCAATAATCTTTGGGGGATTGGATATTTCCAGGAAGACGGCAAGCCATGCCGATAATAGCGATTTTCTTATCGTTTTGTATCAAAATTTTGCCCAGTGATGATGTTCTTGATTGGCTTGTAGCCTATAACGCAAGGCACAATATCTATAAGCCATTATACTAATATTAATTAGCTTAAATTAACAATTCTTTAAAAAATAGGAAGATAAGCGGATAACTCCCAAATCAAATCATTTTAGTGTGGGCTTAAGCATTGCTGTCAAAAGGTTGAAGATTTTTCTCGGTTTTTGCCAAAATTTGAGATGTAGAGTGTAGCCCGTTTTTCCCGAGTCTTCTAGTTGGTACAAGTGTTCATATATTGTGTTTGCTACATGCCTAGGGGTTGTAAAATTGCGTGTGAACCAATCCATGTACAGGGGGTAAAGGATAAGGGTTCCGGCAATGAGCTGGTCGGTGGCTAATTGGCGTGTCCGTCTTGAACAGTTGTGACGGTCGTTTGTTAGTCCCCAGCCTGAATAAAAGGGTATTCCATAACAATAAACGTCAAGTCCTCTCATTAATGCCTCGAAACCCACTAGAGACGTCATGGTATGGACCTCATCAACCTGTTGCAGACAGTCTGTAATACTCACATCAATAACAACCTGGTCGCAATAGACTGCCAAGTCCTCTTTGCTAATATTACCTTTACGGTTGCCACTAAGAACATCTGGGTGAGGTTTGTAGATAAGGTAAGCGTCTGGGTGGTTTTTTCTGACTGTTTTCAATAGCTTAAGGTTGCTATTGATATCCTGACAGCCCTTCAAGATGGATGCGTCATCGGCAACCTGTCCCGGAATAAGAATTTTGCGTTTTGTAGCACTGTTTATGAAGAGGTTCTCAATACCACGAGAACCAACGTTGTATTTGCTGATAGCTTGTTCAATGAGTTGTTTCTTTAGTTGTCTGGCTTCATTAAGTTGGGCATCCGTGAAATCAGTCTCTAGAAGGATTGTCTCTAAATCTGAAGGCTGCTGAGGATTAAAATAAAGACCTTGCTTATCTACAACTAACGAAGCTGGTGGCGCGTAATTGGAGCCAAGAGAAACGGAGCGAATAAAACCGTCTTCTACTCGCCAGATAGGTGTTTGAAAGTGAGTACGGAGCTTTTCTGCTTCATCCTCATGACGGTTAGACCAAAGGCAAGCTTTGCTAGTGTGGTCAAAGCCTTTTTTCATTGCCTCCGTAGCGGAAATAGCAAAAACTATCTCATTGTCAGGGGTCTTTAGATAAGGTTTTATAAAGCGTTTTTTCCATGGGCTAAAACCCAGACAGAAAATCTTGCCGCTGTGCGCTTTCCATGCTGTGCATTGAAGCTTTACAAAATTCAGGATCTCTTCTAGCTCACAACTTTTATCAGTATCAGGGTGATAGTAATGTGAATATTCGATATAAGCGGCATAGAAAATAGAGTTTAAATCCGGGCGATGCTGTCTTCTTTTGAATACTTCCAATGATGGATCAAGACGGTCATCTGTTAGCCCCCAGCCTGCATAAAAAGGGGCACCAAAACATACTACGGGTCTTCTCATTAACATCGCTTCAAAGCCCATTTGGGAGGACACTACATAAACCTTCTTTATGTGCTTTAACAAGCGAATAGGGTTGAGATTGTCACTAATTAGATGGATTTTTGGAGGTAAACTCCGAGGGAGTGAGATGCACCCTTTACGTTTACCATTAATCACATCCGGGTGTATTTTGATTAAGATATCCGAGTTTGGGTTTTCAGCAAGGGCTGCCTCTAGCATCATGTCGAAGGATTTGTTAGTGGCTAAAGAGTAAGGGATCGACAGGTCACCACTTACTTGGTCAATAACCAAAACAGTGTCCCTCAAATCCTTGATTCTCTGAGGTATCACTAGCTTGGCGTTGTTATATTTTGTGATCCCATTCTGAACAATAGTTTCTATTGCACTGGAGGCTCTTGCATGTTGCTCAGAGGAGAGTCTGTCAGAATTGATATATTGTTCTAAAGAGGATGCTGTCGTTGCATCATAAAATATACCAAGCTCATCGGTGACCAGTGACCACGAGTTGGCACCTAATCTCCCTTGACTCATTGAGTGTATAAAACCATCTTCGAGTGTGACGTAGGGCAGTGCAAATTTTTTAGCGTAACTTGCCGCTTTTAAAGCCTGAGGCTTTTTCCCCCAGCCAATGACAAGGTCAATAGCTTCGGCATGTTTAGCGCCCGGTTTGAGAATTGCTTCGTGGCTATTGAAAAATTGTTTTACGGTATTGTTCTTCCGAAGACGTCGAGTAAACACTCCTAGCGTACGGCTTGAACTAGTTTCGGAGGCCAAATGGATTTCTCTGGGTTGTTTCATAGTAAATTTAGCTGATCGACATCGGGGATTATAGCAAGTTCTCTAACAGCAATTTAATTTCTCTCTAAATGACCACTTATGGCTGTGATATATTATATTTATCAAGGATGTAAAAGCGGATTTCAATAACGCTTCATCCCTTTGAATGCTACCTGAGTGTTTAAAAATGAGGAATCAAGTCACATGAAAATGTTTAAGAAGGGCGCTAAGATATTACTTCTCACACTCCTGCTGAATTCAACCGCTGGTTGGGCCAAGAGTGATTGTCCAGAGGTCGAAGGCAGTCCTGTAAAGCTACCAAGTATCGAAAATGACTTAGCTTATTTCGGTGGTGATGCGGTTGCTTGCTACTTTGATAAAGCCAATGACGTCATGATTCGGATTGAAGATACTGCGTCAGTGCCCAAGCTCAGTGTTTTCTATAAAAGCACGGGTGAAAACTTGCTCAAGCCAGATCCTAACTATGCCTCAGGGTATCGAATGCTCGAAATAGCGGAGGGTTTAAGTGGTGAGTTACTGACTGATTTTGTTAAGCGTCAGAAGCAAAAGTTTCAGACTTACAAGGTCAAAGGCTACAAGCGTTCGCTGGCTGAGCTTAAAAAAGATGCTGCTTGGGTAGATGGAAGTGCATTCAAGCTGACGGTAGTTGATGGTAAGTACCTGATCTATAATCATTTTTCATCATCTATTTACAGCGATAGTGTGTATTCGATAGAAAGCATGTCCAAAGAAGGGATTAGTGCCAAAAGTGAGTATTCACTTAGTAATTCCCAGTTGTACCTCATCAATGAAAAAGATAAAAAGATCCATAACTTTGAAATTTCCGGGAGGGATATTGTTGTCGGTGATTACCTTTTTCGAAAAGTATTAAGTGATGAGTATTTGACGCTTGATACAAAAAAGCTACCTCAGGAGGAGATGGTTTCAAAAGCCATTGATAATTTAACTTTATTCAAAGGCAAGCAATCCAAATATCCACAATCTTGGATGAAAAAATCAGTCGTTAGAAAAGGAAAAAAGATACCCAATCGAAAAAGGTTTAGCAGCATGCTGAGTAAGCGGCTTAGCGATTTTTCAGAAGGTTGTACGGTTGATTGTAACTTAGTGCCGTTTTCTAATGATTTGGAAGATTACTTAGCGTTGGAGTGATACGCAGCCTATTTCATTCGCAGCTTTATAAGCTAGACATAGACAGAAATAGAGAGGTGGTCTAACATAGTCTATATTGGAATGATTAGAGGTGAGAGTCATGTTAAATAAGCAGTATAAAGATGCTTGGACTGTTGCAGATGCTAAAGCAAAGCTTTCGGAAGTATTAAGATGTGCCGATGAGAGACCTCAATATATTGGAACGAGGAAGCCCTATGTTTTAATTTCTGTGGCGCAGTGGGAAGCGATGAACAAACCTGCTGAGTCTATGGGTCAGTGGCTTGTTAAAAACATGGCTGATACGGGAGAGTTAACACTTCCTGACAGAAAAGAGCCCGCTAGAGAAATCCCTTTCCAGTAACTGTCACTATGAAATATTTGCTTGATACTAATATTATTTCTGAGCTGGGCAAGCCGGAGCCAGAAAGGAGTGTTGTGGATTTTGTGTCGCTGCTGCCTGTGGCTTGGCTATCCACGATAACGCTTCATGAACTGGAATATGGGATTGCTTTAATCCCAGAGGGTCGCAAGAAGCAAAATATAGACAAGGCTATTTCCGACCTTGTTAGTTTTTACGGCGATTATATTATTTCAGTGGGCGAGCCTGAGACTCATGAAGCTGCCTTAATGCGTGCTTCTCGAGAGCTGGATGGGCGTACGCTGCATTTAGCGGATTCTTTGATTGCTGGTACTGCCAAAGTTCACGGTCTTGCGGTGTTGACGCGTAATGTAAAGGACTTTGTTGATCTTGATATTGAAGTGGTGAATCCTTTTAAGGGTTAAGCAATTTGCCAATGTTTGTGTACGGATTTGCAGTCACACCGTCGCTAAACTCACGCGATTCGCCACTATAAACAACATGCCGATTCGCTAGTGGTGAGTTCTTCTCAGAGAAATAGTCTAAGCCTTTTTTAAAGCGATGATGCCATGTTGAGGCGGCTTTAATTTCTATTCCTGTTAG
>ENA-ORXR01000854-ORXR01000854.1-marine-metagenome-genome-assembly--contig:-NODE-854-length-36680-cov-226.500533_pt1 | contig 36680 bp, 15 predicted proteins | sample MGYA00237866_ERZ511479 | MGnify/ENA metagenome assembly ERZ511479
ATCTATCCTGTTCTTGCCCTATTGGTTCCGTTTATGACGCAAGCGGGATGTTGAAAAGATGCCGACGAGGACGTCGGGGCTCCCAGGCTCATCGTCCGTTTATTTGGCACCCATCCTCCGCTGGCCGTAAAAAAAGCCTGCCTCCAATTTGCTTGGAGCAGGCTTTTGATCACCGGTTTTAATGCAGGTGCTATTTTTCAACCGTGCGTGCAACCCGACGAGCTTCGCGGGTTGCACGTGCTACGAAGGTTGCGATATGCGACTCGTACTCGTTGCCTTTGTTTGCTTCGAGCAAGTCGGTGTAGAGGGTGGCGGCTTCGTCGAACTTATTCAGTTGTTCGAGGCAGCGACCTTCACTGAGCTTTGCTTCAACGCTTAAGTAGTGATCGTTATATTTTGAGGACCACGCTTGGAAGAGTTCCAACGCCCGATCAGCTTGGCCGGATGCTTCAACCGCGCAGGCGAGGTTGTATTCCGCATTGGCGATGTTTTCGTGCTTGGGGTAATCTTTGGTGAAGCCTTCGAACATCTCAATCGCGTTGTCATACTGGCCGAGCTGGAAAGCTTGTGATCCAGCGCTGAGCATTGCGATGGGCAATTCTTTGGCGTCTGGGTATTTCGCCGCAGCGGTCTTGAGACTTCCTACCGGATCGGCAGGGTTTTCTGAGGCGGCGGAGAGAACCGCTTGGCGCGATTCAAACGATTTTTCGCCACTTGATTTTGTGATCCAGTTGAATGCGAAAACGGCGAGCAAAATGACTGCGATTGCGATGATGGCTGGAGGCGCGTATTTTTTCGTCTGAGCGATCAATACTTCCATTTCATCGGGTTCGTGCTCATCGTGGTGATGAAGCGGGTCGTTCGCGGCTGGGCTAGTAGTTGGTTTTATTTTTCTGACCATGAAACTTCCGTGGAGTTTTGGTGAACCCGAAGCTCTAACCCCAAAATCATGCATGGCAAGTTTTTTGCAGGGAAAAGAAGGGGGCAATATGTGGATTTGGTGATTAGGCCTGTTATTGGCTCTAAATTACTAGATAAGGGGGGCGGTATTCACAATCTGCGCTGTGCTTTAGGGATGTTGAATGATAGAGGGTTGAGTCCTTTTCTTGCATGCATCGGCTAGTCTTCGTCAACCTTTAGAGCTTTATCGATTACCAGCTTTAGGTTTTCAACCGTGATGGGTTTGGCTAAAAAGCCCGCAAGTCCTTTGCCTGCAAAGCGATCGTTGGTGTCTTGCTCCGAGAAACCGCTCATTAAGACAACCGGAGGAGGTAGATGGAGATTTCTGATTTCTCGGAAAGTTTCTTCTCCGTCCATTTTCGGCATGGTGAGATCAAGTAGGATGAGACAGACCGCATCCAAATTTGCATTCAAGAGCTCAAGGCCCTCGATTCCATGCTCAGCTTGAATGATATCAAATCCGAGCCGGTTCAGCATCATGCCCGCGATGCCTCGGATCGTTTCGTCATCGTCGATGATCAGTACGGTACCTCTGTTTTCTGAGGCTACCGCAGTACTTTTGGGAGTGGGTTGAAGCGCTGCGGTTTGTTTAACTGGGATCAATATTTTGACTGTGGTTCCTTTGCTGGGTTCGCTGTAGACTTGGATGCCGCCTCGATGTCCACGAACAATACCCATTACGGCGGAAAGGCCGAGACCGCGTCCGGTAAATTTCGTGGAGAAGAAGGGTTCGAAAATTCGCTGCAGCGTCTCTTTGTCCATGCCCTCGCCATTATCACTGACCTCGAGGGTGACGTACTGACCTGCCTCAATTTCCGTTTGTAACCGGAGGCGGCGGATGTAACTTGTGTCGGCAAACATGACGCCGGTGGTGATGGCGATCAGTCCGCTTCGTCGACCAATCGCTTCGGAGGCATTCACCACCAAGTTCATCATCACCTGTCGGATCTGTGAGGCGTCCGCATCAATCAATGGCAGCTCGGGGTGCAAATTCGTTTTAAGCACCGCTTGTTTACTCGTAGCCAGATCAAGCAGGTGGAGTGATTCGTCGATCAATTCATTTAGGTTTAGTTCTTCGATGAAAAAATGCCCCCGCCCACTGTAGGCCAACATTTGTTTGGCGAGTTTCGCCGATTTCATGGCGGCGGTTTCGATTGATTTTACGTAGGGGAGGTAGGGGGACAACTTCGGCATATCCATTTCGAGTAGATTGGCGTTGCCGATGATTCCGGTCAAAAGGTTGTTAAAATCATGCGCGATACCTCCCGCTAAAATCCCGAGGCTTTCCAGCTTTTGGGTTTCCTGGATTCTACGTTCAAACTCAAGCCGGTCGGTGATGTCGCGGCCTTCAACTACGATAAAGTCAACTTGGCCGTTTTCACCTTTTACCGGGGTGTAGCTTGCGTCGATGTTCAAGGTTGCCCCGTTGACGCTTTCAAGATTTTCTTGGAAGCGGATGGTCTCTCCGGCGGAAGCGCGTTCGGTAGCTTCACGTGAGCGAAGGCTAGCTTTGAAATCATCAATGATGGTTGGGATGTCCCAGATTTTCATGCCGACGAATTCCTCATGACGAAGCTTTACGCCCATGGTCGCGGTCTTATTTGCTTCAACAATGGTTCCGTTGGGGAGAATGAGGATCATGAATTGTTGGCTACTATTCAGAATCGCGGCAAGGTGCGCGTTTTTTTCGTCGAGCTCTCTGGTGGCGGTGCCGACCAGTGATGCGAGGCTTTTCTTTTGTTCAAGCAGACGGCGATGGTCGATATAAGCCTGTAACTTTTGACTAAACCAAGTGCCGATGGTGTCGGCAAATTGGTCTGGCATGTCGGGAAACCCATGTTCTTTTGGCTGCGCGTCACGCCAGCATAACGTGCCTGAAACCACCTGATCTAAATAAATAGGAATCCCAATATAGCAGCCCGTTTCATTGCGCAGTTCACTTTGATGGAGGTTGGGTATATCGCAGTTCTGCAGATCAGGAATTAAAACGGGTTTTCCTAATTCAACTGGGAGAATGCAGAGGAGTTCGCCGAGTTTTTCGCGGGGTGCATTATTCTGGAGGGCCTCGGCGGTATCCCTTACCTCGAAGCGGATTTTGGTGTTGCCCAAAGGCGGAGAATGTACGCCTTCCACATTGCTTGGGAAAAGCCGAACATAGGCTGCACTGTCCATCTTGAAAAACTCACGACCAAGCCGAAGCAATTCTCGGACATTTTCTGAGGGATCTTCTCCTTTAGCGATCAGGTAGAAAAGTTTTTTGATTAATTGTTCAGAAGTCATCTGGAAAAGGGGCTGTAAACGGGGAAGGGGACTAAGGAGGAGAGCAGGCGAAATAATTGACTGCTTGGAGTCGGTAGGGCGCAGCGTTTGGCGGCAAGACTTAGCTTACTAAGGCGTAGGTTCCTACGGGCGGAGGTTATCTAAGGTGTAATAGTTGATGTAATAGTTGATGTAATAGTTGATGTAACAGTTGGCTCTGAGTTAGGGGCTGTTCAATGGAGCGGGCGTTGCTCCTGAAGGTCTCGTGTGTCTACCTGTTTTGTCTGACAAGGCTGGATATTGGTTGCGATATTTTAGGCGGAGGATTTCATCAATCACACCTTCGTAGGGGGTGCCCTCAAATTTACTGCGGAGGCTCATGATTCGCTTCAGGTTTGCTCTGCGATCGGTTGCTTGATCGATCTCAAGCAAGTTTTGTTTCAGGGGTCTCCTCACGGTGGATGGTAAAGAGGTGATGAGATTCGAGAGCTGCCGTTGATCTTTAGGTTGCAGCATTTTTCCTGTCCCCGGCTTTTTCCGATCAGGAATTGCATTGCGAATTTCGGAGCCATACTCTGCGTGAGAGCTTGGGGCGGTGTTCGGCTCGAGCCTTGGCTTATCGGAAAAAAGCGAAAGAACATAAGCCGTCAGGGCAATGATAATGCCGACCGGAAGGAGCCAGATGAACCAGTTGGTTTTTTGGCGCCGCTGAATGCGCGACCCTGCTTTAAACCCCTGCCTCGAAATCCCGTTGCCTTCGAGAATTTGTTCGATATCGCCGCGAAGAGATTCCCAGTCAGGATGACGTTCAGCAGGATCTTTGGCCATCATACGCTCGAGTAGCCGAGCGCATCCATCGGAAACTTTAGGATTCAGATCACGGGGGTCTTGCAGGCTTTCTGTGGCTTGCCTGCGAATGGTATGCATTAAGCTGCTGCCGTGGAAGGGGATTTCACCCGTGACCATGTGGTACAGGGTGGCTCCGAGAGAATACATGTCAGAACGTGTATCGACTTCTACCTGACCTTCGGCCTGCTCTGGCGACATGTAATTTGGCGAGCCCATTACTTCGCCTGTCATGGTGAGGCCCTGGCTGTCGTCGATGGTTTTCGACAACCCCATGTCCATGAGCTGAGGCTCGTCATTGCGATCAATCATGATGTTCGCTGGCTTAATGTCTCGGTGCAATAGCTTGTGTTTGTCCCACGCGAACTGAAGGGCTGCAGCCAGGAGATCCACCATCAACAGGGCCTTGGTTTCATCCAAGGGCGCATCCTCCATGAGGGCTTCTTCCAAGTTTTTCCCCTCGACGTATTCCATCGCGAGATAGTAGACGCCTGAGTCTTCACCTGCTTGGTAGGCACGGACGACATTTGGGCAGTTGAGTCGCGCCGCCATGCGCACTTCTTTGAGGAACCGTTCCACGAGCGCGGGGCGCAAGGTCATTTGAGGTGGCAAAATCTTGAGCGCAACCATTCGGTCGAGTGATTCTTGGTGGGCCAAATAGACTTCGCCCATGCCTCCGCGGCCCAAGATATTTCGGATGCAAAACCCGCCAATGACAACCCCAGGGCGGATGGTTCGCGACGGGACTTTGCATTCAGCACCGCAGGCTGGACAAAGCACATCCCGACCCGCCGCTTTTACATCGGCGTCCATTTCGGCATCGCATTCGTAACATTTTAAAGGAAGTCGCACTATGAAGGATCTAATGCCTCAAAAGGGGATAGGTCAAAACTCAATCGGCAAGGAATTTTGTCAAAAAGGAAGCCGGTGATCATGCTCAAACTACCACCCCGATTTGTCATGGATCGTTGGATGAACGGTCGGGCCGGTTTGTTGGATTCCAGTCTCAGTGAGATGGACAAATTCGGTTAAGATCCTTGGAGGGGCGGGCGAATGAATTTACTCAAGACCTGATCGATTTTGAAGACGGCTTTGTCTGGAAGTTAGGCGTGCGCCACCTCCGGGGCGCTGTCATTTGGCGGGGATGTTCTCGGGGTTGAAGAGACTGACCTGAATCTTCATGACAACCTTTCAACACTGTTTCAACACTGTTTCAACACTGTTTCAACCGCTAAGCGAAGCGCGGGAGGAGGTGCCACTGTGTAACAAATTGATGCAATAGCGATAAAAGCGAATTCTGTCTACTTGGAGGATTTTAGGCCCGAAGGGTCGCCGTTATTTTAGCCCGGGTCGAAGGCCCAGGTACGTTCCAGAAATCCTCAAGGCCTGAAAGGTCGAGGCAGAAAATAACCCGCAATTGACTCGACCTTTCAGGCCTTGATTTGAGTCTCATTCAAAACATAGGCCTTCGACCTGGGCTATAATATTTCGACCCTTCGGGCCTGGCTCATGCGGAATTTCGAATGTGATATCTCAGGTCGATGGCCTGCTGAACGGTTTCAGTCTCTGAAACCCCGAGCTATGCGGCGCACGCCTCTCCGGGGAGGTCTTTAAAAGCTCAAGATTACCCAGCCTTATCGAGTTAAAGCCAAACTTCAGGCACGGAATAAATCCCGTTGCGACAAACGCGGAATAAATTCCACGCCACGTTGGCAAGCCTCCAAGAGGCTGGGTCGTTTCGGACCCAGCTATTATCTAATCTGTTGGTTCCCGTCTAAGGTCGAGGGGGCGGGAGAGGTTCGGATCGGGTTAAGTTAACTGGCACATCAACGAGCCTCCCGTTGTCTTCAACCACAAGAACGAGGTTAACCGCCGTGTTCAATTCACCCTGTAAACTCTGAAGCACCTCATTTGGATTCAGGTCCTTTACCAGCATGCCGTTTATTTCGATGACCACATCCCCGATGCCTAGCCCGATCTGGGCTGCGGAGCTGCCGGGAATTACCGCGGTGACTTCGGCGAATTCGATCTCGGTTTTTTCTAGAATAACGCCGGGGAAGCCGATGGGGATGACGGGTTCTGGACTTGGAATAACAAAGGTTACTTCCAAGCCTTCTCCGGCTGAGATGGAGATCTCTTTTGCTTCGCTTTGGAATTCTCCATCTGGAGTGGAGGCGTAGAGATAATAGCTGCCAGGATTCAGTGGGGTCTCAAGTTGTCCGTTTCGGACCGGAATTTTTACCCCACTTGAGCGGTCGACCAAGATGCAGGGTCGGTCGAAAGCTTGGCCATCGTCGGTGGCGATGAACACCTTGAGTAGACCAAAGGCTGGGGCTTGCGCTTCTTCGACTGGGGCGGAAGTTGATGAGGTTGTGATGTCTTGATTCGCGTTCGCTGTCGCAGCCACTCTTGTTTTCTTTTTCGGCTTTTTACTCGTAGCGTGTTTTTCAAAAAATTTGGAGACCTTGGAGGGTTCTTCGTTTTCCGCTACTTCGCTTGGAACGCTCTCGGGGTTCTTGGCCGTTTCAGCGGAAGCTCGATCCGTATCTGAATCGGAATTCCCAATGATGCCAAATCGGTTGAGCACCGCTAGCAGCAGTAGCAAGACAACCAACGCTTCCAAAATAATTCGGATACGTGAACGCTTCTCTGCAGATGCAATAATTGGGTCGTCGTCGTTGTTTTCTTCGTTCGCTTCCATGCACCTTCTATACTACAGGAAGGAGAGGAAAGCTGTCAAATCCCCAAGTGGATCTTAGCCCGATGAGATCTTCAAGTTAGGGGCAAAATAGGCAAAGCACACGGTCTTTTGCCAAATGAGGGTTTCGAGCCTATACGTGGTCTTGCATGACCAAATCTTGAACCGTGAGCAAAAACAGATCGAGAGGGAACGGTTTTTGCAGGAAGGCAATATCGTTCTGCATAAAGTACGTGTCGTTGGCTCCGTTGCCGAGATGGCCAGAGATGACGATTACAGGCGCGTGAAGTTCTTTTTTACGCAAGGTTTCTACCACGATTTGACCACCTGCACCGGGTAGAAGCCAGTCGGTGATGACCAGGTCAAAGGGGTGACCTGCGGCCTCAATAAGGTCGATCGCGCGCTCGCCATTTTCAGCCACAATTACTTCATAGCCATGACGGGAGAGGAGGTCGCGGAGTAACCGCCTTAGACCCACTTCATCTTCGACCAACAGCACAATCCCGCTACCGGTCATCGACTCTTGCATAACAGGTGCTTTCGATCCTTCGTTTTCGTCCGCCAAAAGTTCTGGGAAGTAGATGTCGAAAGTCGTGCCTTTACCCAGCTCACTCGTTACTTTGATGAAGCCCTTAGAATGCTTCACGATGCCGAAGACGGTCGCAAGTCCCAAGCCGGTTCCTTTATGGATATCTTTGGTGGTGAAGAAGGGTTCGAAAATGCGTGCCTGGGTTTCAGGCGTCATGCCGGTTCCCGAGTCCTTCACGGAGACCAAGACATAGTTACCTTCTTCATGGGTCTCTGGAAGCGGGTTTTCCGCTTGTGGCATGGCGACATTCCGGCTGCTCATGATGAGGTTGCCGCCTCCCGGCATGGCGTCGGATGCATTGACCACAAGATTCATTAATACTTGCTGCAAGCGGCCGAGGTCAGATTCAATCAGGCCAACGTCATCGGAAAGGGAGTACTGTACATCAATACTCGCTCCGATCAGGCGGCCAATCAAGGTGCCCATTTCGTAGACCACATCATTGACCTGTATCGGTTGAACTTCGATGCTATGTTTGCGGCTGAACGCAAGGAGCTGCTTGGTGAGGCTCGCTGCTTGTTGCCCCGCGCCAAAAATTTCTTCAACCAAGCGTTTGGTGTCGGGGCGGTCTTCCAAATCTTCCGTGGCCATTTCGGCACAACCATTGATCACTGAAAGCAAATTATTAAAGTCATGCGCGATGCCGCCCGCAAGGCGACCGATCGCTTCTAGTTTCTGCGCGTGATGTAACTCACGGTCTTTTTGCCGGAGCTCGAGCGCGGTTTTTCGAGCTCGGATTAAGTTTTGCAGGCGATTGATTTCAATCGGCCATTTGGGTGGTTTGGTGATGAAATCGTTCGCGCCAGCTTCGTAGGATTTGTGAATCGAGGTGTAGTCCTCCTCGGAGGTAAGCATGACGATTGGAAGGTCTCTGAGGTTCGGAAGGTCGCGAATCATGCGGCATACGTCGTAGCCATTAATGTCCGGAAGATTAATATCCAAGAGCACCAAATCCACCATGTTTGACGCCGCGAGCTCAACCCCGGTTTTCCCGTCTGGAGCGGTGAGAACATCCATGCCACCGGACAGAAGGTTTGCTTCTGCTAGCATTAGCAAGGTTTCGTCGTCATCGATAACGAGGATCATGTCTGTGTGGCTGTTCATTCGCTAGTATTCTCTTTAATCCATTCCGGATCGATTTTTAGAAAGGCGGCTGCGGCTCCACGCAAGTTGTCTACGACCTCATCCAAGCCCAGCATACTACCTCTTTTTGCGGATAATTCCAACTCGGATGCGGGTTTCTGAATGCCATTTGCCGCCGTATTTCCCGCTGCCCCTTTGAGGCGATGGGCGCGTGTCCGTAGCAATTCGAGGTCTTTTGTGGCCAGAGCGCGTTCAATTTCGGGAAGTTCGTTGCGACAATCCTCCTGAAGTTTGGCAACCATCCGCCGCATAAGGCTATGATTTCCGAGGCAGCGTTCAGAAAGGGTTTCCATATCGATGATGAGCCCGAGGTCCTTCGAGGTGAAAGAATCAAGCTCATTCGTAGTCTCTGCGGTCTCTTCATCGGTGTCGAAGTTTTCCTTATAAGGAAGCCAGCGTTGCATCGCCTCACGGAGGGAATCGATGGATAGCGGTTTGGATAAATAGTCATCCATTCCACAGGCGAGGCATTCCTCGCGGTCTCCCGCAAGCGCATTCGCGGTCAAGGCAACGATGGGGATGTGCTCATGTCCGCCTTCTTCATTTTGTCGAATTTTACGGGTCGCAGCGTAGCCGTCCATCACCGGCATCTGGCAGTCCATAAGCACCAGGTCGTATGGATTCTTTTGCAACATGTCTAATGCCTCTTGGCCGTTTCCACAGCAGTCCGCATCCAGGCCGAGTGCTTCCAATAAGGATAGGGCAACCCACTGATTGATGTCGTGATCTTCCACCAACAAAACCTTTAGACCGTCTCTGAAGCTATGCGTAGAAAGGTCAATCGAGCGACGCTTGCGGCGGGTCGGGCCTCCGTTAATGAGATGGCGTATGGCGCGGATAATACCGCTCCGGGTGGGCGGCTTCATCATGTTCGACATGAAGCTGGCTGGATTTCCTCGCGTCTCGGATGAGTCGCGCACCGTCGTCATCAAGGCGGCCCTGACATGATCCTTGCCGTACAGCGCATGAAGCTCGTCCATCAACTCCGCCGGTTTCATGTCTGGAAGAATGTGATCGATGAAGATTAACGGAGGCGTTTCGCTTTCATTTCGTTTCAGAGCTTCAATCGCATCTCGTCCGGTTTGCACCGCTTCGGATTCTGCTCCAAGCCGAGAGAGAATATAGCGGATCGCTTCGCCAGTTGGCGCATGCGGTTCGATCACGAGGTACTTGTGCATCGCGATGTCCGAGAGGTCGTCGCGCTGTTGTGGCGGATTTGGATTTTCCGACATGAGCGCGGTAAAGGTAAAGGTGGATCCCGCGTTAGGCGTGCTGTCGACGCGAATGTCGCCCTCCATGAGCATGACGAGCTGGCGGCTAATCGCGAGCCCTAGCCCCGTGCCCCCGTATTGACGAGTAGTCGAGCTATCAGCTTGTGAGAAGGGTTTGAAGAGCCGGTCGATTTGCTCTTGGTTCATTCCGATCCCCGTGTCGCGAATTGCAACTTCTAAGCCGGGTTTTCCGCCCGCCTGTTTGAGACGCTTGATCTGCACCACGACCTCTCCGTTCTCGGTAAACTTCACCGCGTTGCTCACGAGGTTAATGATGACTTGGCGGAGGCGGCCTTCGTCCCCAATCATATATTGGTTGACGTCTGGTTCGATTTGAATCGCGAACTCAATCCCCTTTTGCTCTGTCTCCGGCGCGAACATTTTACCAATGTCTTCCGTCATCCCCGTGAGATCAAGCGGTGCTTCATGTAGATCAAGCTTTCCTGCTTCAATTTTGGAGAAGTCGAGAATATCGTTGATGACAGCAAGAAAGGAGTTGGACGATGATTTCGCGGTGGTCACCAGATGCTCTTGTTTTACGCTCAGGCTGGTGGCGCGCAGCAGATCAAGCATGCCGACCACCCCATTCATCGGGGTGCGAATCTCGTGGCTCATGTTGGCGAGAAAGCGTGATTTCTCGCGGTTAGCGGCTTCCGCGGTTTCTTTGGAGTGGGTGAGATCCGAGAGGGTTGTCTCCAGAGTCTCGGTCATGTGATTAAATTGGTAGCCCAAGACACCGATTTCGTCCGCCCCTTCATGTGCAATCCGTTTAGATAGATCGCCATCGGTCACCGCCTTCATGACATCGACCATTTTCTCGATGCGAGAAGAGAGGCGTCGGGCGAACACCCAAGCCATGGTCATAAAGAGAATCGACCCCAGAATCGCGAGGAGAATTCCAAAGCGGGTCGGGTTAACACTCAGGCTCGACTCGGCTGAGAGCGCCTCACTAAGCGAGCTCTCGATGTTTTTTTTGGTGTCGAGGGTGGCTTCCCACAGAAAGTTAATACTGGCTTCCACTTCGCTTGTGTCGCTGGACTCTCCTTCAGCGGCAGCCTGCCAATCCGTTTTAAAGTCGTTCCAAGATTCCTCCAATGCCGTCATCTCAGTCTTCAAGGCATCTCGGTCTTGTTCTGCGATGGTCACGTCACGATCATCCGCGTATAACTTTTCCAGCCCGATTAAAATCTCATCCAAACTCTGCTGTAGCGGGTTGGCTACCAAAGGCGAAAACGGAATCGACTCGGCATGACCTAACTTGTATTCGAACTCCCGAATCTGTTCTAAGCTTTCGACCGATTCTTTTAGGGCCTTGGTTTCGTTGGTGACGCGAATCACCGATTCTTCAAACGATCGTGATACACGGGCGGTAAGCAGAGCTTGGCCGATGACGACAACCACCGCGAGGCCGAAGGCAAGCAGTAATTTTACGAGCAGACTTCGGTGGCGTGAAACAACCGGAAGGTCAAAAGTGGAGGAAGGATTCGACATGTTTAAGGAGTGCCTCCCCGATGGTCAACCTGACCGATCAGGGGGTGCATAGGTTGTGGTTTAGTTGGTGTTGTTTAGTTGTGGTTTGTGGTTGGGTTCTCGAAGCGTAGAGCCGAATGTTGCAGGCGAGAGCAACTTGGTTTTTACAGAGGCATTCTGATCTAGCTACCGGCTTTGATCTAGCGGATCTTAACTTCTACCACGCCGGGTTCAATCATGTTGCGCGGTATGAAGCCAAGAGTTCCAGGGCGCTTTTTTATCATGTTTAAAGAGACGGTAGATTTCGTTTTCGAAGGAATACGTGAAATCTGATTGCGAAACAGTTGGCTCCGCCAAAACATATCCAAGCCTTTGGCGTTGGTATTATAGTAGCGCGTGACAAACGCGTCGTAGCCGGGCTCATTTTCTACCGGAAGTAGAAGTTTGATCCGGTCGCCATTGGCCCATCGCTGATTCTCGCCACGAATAATCCGGTCAAGATTCTGCTTGGTCATGACCTTTTGCGTAGAACTTTCGTGCACCACTGGGACCAATTGATCGGCATCACCTTGCCCGAAGCAACTCGCGCAGATGGCGACTAAAATAAGGCTCATGCATACATATTTCATAAGGCCTCCTGCTTAAAATGCGATGGATGTCTGGGCGGCAAAGCCAATCAGATCTTGTTCTGAGCCGGGGTTCTCATCATCATTAAAGGTAACGCTGCCAAAGGTGGCCTGTAACTTGATCGCGGTCCACGTGTTCATGTCCCAGCGAATCCCAGCTGTAATCGTTTCACGGTCGTCTTGGTGCCGATAAAAGGTATCCGCGTCGTCGATTTCCACTGAATCCCAGCGCGCGTAGGGCATGTAATCCCCGATCCGATATCCCGCTTGTATGTAGTACCCTTCGGAGTCCATGTCTTCATGCTCTACTTGGATCGCCTCAGCAATTAATTCAATCGGCGTGTTCAGGTAGGTAATGAAGCCTCCGTAAATTGTTTCGTCCATGGAGGAGCGCAACGCGCCCTTATCCTCGTCCGTGTTCTCGGGAATTTTATCGCTATAAATGTTCCCGCCAATTTGCAGGCTGCGCATGCCACTGGGGCGCGCCGCCAAGGCGAAGTTGTAAGCTTTAACCGTATCGATATCGCCAGCGGTTTGTGTCCCCGGAAAAGCAGGGCGCCCGTTGCCCACTTCGATGGTATAGTCAATGTCCGCGATGTCTTGCAACGGAACCGTGCCGCGCGCCATACCACCCACGAGGTGGATCGGCAGAATGCCACCGCTGCTGTCAAAACGGAAAAGTTCGGGGCGGCCAATCGTGGTCTGCAACCATTCCCCGTGGTGATAGGTTTCATTCCAGTATCCGACCGTGGTGTGAAAGCGACCGACTTGAAAGTTGAGATAATCCGATGGCTCCCACTTCACGATGAGGCGCTCGATACTTGCTGCGGTCGAGCCATCGCTCTTTGAGGTAAAGACCAACTCACTTAAAAAAGATACATCATCACTCAACTCAGCCGAGGGAAATAAATCCAATTGGCCAATCGAAAATTCGTTTACGTCTCGATCCGCTGCCCCTTTTTTTCCGTCATAGGATTCATTGCGGTACACCACGTCGGCAAACCCTCGAATCGAGATCCCCATGCTCTTGGCATACATCGCTGCCCCAGATTCCTCCACCATGGTTTCCATCTCGTCCTCAAGATAATCGATCCGATCCTCTAACGCTTGCATCTCTGCCGTCTGCGAAAAGGCGGAGCCGCTGCCTAGTGCAACAAAAACCAAGGCGCCTACGCATCCCCAAATTGTTATCCTCATCGCGTTTCTCATCGTTACCCTCACAGCTACCTTACCGAATACGTTCATATGTTCTTCCTGGAATAAATTGGTTAATTCCTCTAGGAATTCTACCCCGCCTGAGAAGCCGATGTAAAGCAATGCCTTGCCCTCAAGCACCCTACAGTTAGACTGAAATGTGCAATTATTACCTGGGGGACGGCATTCTGCCAATTTTAATCCTAAAGAGGACTTCGCTTGAGCCGGTTATTCGGCACTAGCCCGCTTATTTTATGAATTTGATTCTGGCGCAGCCGGAGATGAACCGCGAAGCGGTGCTAACCGTCTGGTCTCAAACTGAGAACCCCTCGCTCGAAAGCCTAAGCCCGACAAACTCCTAGGCGATCACGGTTCCCAGCCGGCGCCTTGACCATCGTTCGCATCTTGATCCCAGGCCGCGCGGTGCACGCAATCGGAATAGGGATCGGTTGATTCGATGTACTTGCGAAGGGCGAAGTGAACCGAGGTGAAGGAGAGGTCGTCCCAAGGGATTTCCTCTGGGGTTACGAGTTTCACTTCGCTGGTCTCGTGGCCGAAATTGAACTCGGGCTTTACGATGTCGGCCAGATAAAGAAGGTAGACGTGACCTTTATGTATCACACTAAAGCTGGCGAAGAGGTTTCGAATCACCACCTCGCAACCGGCTTCTTCAAGGCTTTCGCGCAGGGCTCCACCTTCGGCGGATTCCTTGAGTTCGAGGAAGCCGGCGGGGAGGGTCCAGGTGCCGAGGCGTGGCTCGATGTTCCGTCGGCAGAGAAGGATTTTCCCGTCCCAGATCGGGATCGTCCCGGTTACAATGGTCGGGTTCTTATAAAAGATGTACTCGCAATCCGAGCAGACAAAGCGTTCGCGATTGTCGAGGGCTGGAATGATAAAGTTGAGGTTCGCGGAACCGCATTCTGAGCAAAATTTCATGGCTCACTGGCTCGCATGCTTTATTTGAAAACCCAAGTTCGAAAGCAAATCGGTGAAGGCGCGTGGGTAGCCCGAGCAACGCACCGTGTGTGCAGGGAACTCACGGCGACTTCGAAAATCGTGATAGGTATTGCGGTAGGTCTTAAAGGCCGCGCCGCGCCCTTCGGGATTGTCGCGGAGTGCTTTGGCGAGGGCATCGTGATCGATTTGGATATCGTAACAGCTGCGGACCGCATGTCGGAGGGCTTCCGCTTCGGTGAGCTCATTGGCATCAAGAGTGATTTCGGGAAGCTCGGGTGATAAATAGTCGCTGTAGTCCCAGGTCGGTTCTCGCCCCAGAACTCGGCAGGCCTTTTGATAGCATAAAAGCGTCCCATTAAATTTGCCTTCGAAGGAGTGACCCGCGATATGCGCTGTGCCGAAGTCCGAGCCGTCAAAGAGGTCGATCGGGAAATCGGGTTCTGGATTCCAGACGTCTAGCACTCTGGCTGCGATCTGTCGGTCGGCTCGCAGGGCATCGCCGCAAAGGACTTCGCCTCGGCAGGCGTTGATGAGAAGTGCGCCATGTTTGAGTTGAGCGAGTTGAGGTGCGGCGATGAAATTACGAGTGGGAAAGTTGCCCGTTTCAATGAGGGGAACGTGGAGGGTGAGAATGTCGCAGGCGGATAGGAGTTCGTTGAGCGAAACGTAATCCTGCCATTGAGTGGCAGGGCCTTGAAAATTTCTGCCATTGAGTGGCAGGTTTTCGACGCGGGTCTTCTCGCCGACTTGGGCGCACGCGGCTTGTTCGGCCCGAGGTGGGTCGTTGATCAGCACCTTCATTCCGAGAGCGCGGGCTTTTTCTTCGACTCGAACTCCGACGTTTCCGTGACCGACGATCCCGATGGTCGCGCCTTTGATGCTAAAATCTGGCTGGCTGTCTTCGAAGTGGAGCAAAGAGGCGACGACGTATTCCGCGACCGCGTTGGCGTTGCAGCCTCCGGCGTCGGCGAAGTGAATGTGGTTGTCGGCCAGAGCTTGGATGTCGACATGATCGGTTCCCGCGGTGCAGGTGCCGTAAAATGTTAGTGAGCTACCGGTGATGAGCTCGCGGGTGATCTTCGTTTTAGAGCGGGTGATGAGGATGTCGGCGTCTTGCAGGTTGGCCGGGGTGATTTGATCATCGGGAAGGACGAGGGTGCTGCCGAGGGTGTTGAACGCGTCGGGGCCGAGGGTGACGCTTTGAGCGAGGACGGTTTTCATGTGGATTCGTTCGTGGGCGGGGAGAGTTTGTCGAGCACCCAGCGATATTCATCTGCGATGCTGTCGACGACGTTGTCGCGTTGGAGGTCGCGGGGGAGGACATCGAAGGTGTAGGTTTCGATTTCCAGGTGTTTGCTAACCCCGTTACGCAGGTGCTTCCAGAACCGCTCGTCCATGCAGGCGGCGGTGCTGCTGAGAAGTTCGTCGCCTTCCCAGAAGAGGGGGACGTGGAAGTGAATGCGGGCGGATTCGAGGTCGCTTTGTTTTGGGATGCCTTCGAAGGCTTCGGGGAGGTCGGTCCAAGAGAGGATGGATGCGTCGCTCCGCTTCTTGGCTTTTACTTGATGGAGGTAGACCGGTTCTTCGTAGGGTTTGAGTTCGTTGAAGTAGTTGATCTCGCTGAGATGGAGGGCGGCGCTGATGTGAATTTTGGAAAGCAGGATGCCTTCGGAGATGTACGTCTCGAGCGAGTCGGAGAGATTTTCGTATTGGATCGCCATATGGCAGCAGTCGAAATTGATGCCGAGGTGGCGTCGCAGGATTTCTTCTCCTCGGGAAAACTGCTTTTCGATAATCCGTTTGCCTTCGAGCAGCATGTGGTCGTTGAAGAAGGTGATGAATTCTGGGGTGGTCTCGAGGTAGCAGGCGGGTTCCGGTTCGAGGCCGAGATGAATGAGGATGCCGTGTTCTTCGTGAATCCGGTGAAGGTGGATGATGGATTCGGTGATGCGTTCGACCAGCTGGCGGATATCCGCGTCGGTTTTAATCCAAGGTTTGAAGGAGCAGGGGACGGTGCTGATGGAGCCCTCTTGTCCGGTGGGGAGAAGGAGGCGAAGGGCATCAGCGATGGCGTTGGTGTAGCTGACGCGTTCTGGGCTTCGCCAATCGGGGGCGTAGACTTGTTCTTTTACGCGAGTACCGTGAAAGGTTCCGTAGGGGAAGGCGTTGACAGTAAATGCGTAGAGGTTTTTGCGGTCGAGCTGGTCCTTGAATTCGGCAAGTCGGTTGAGATCAGCTAATTCGGGGAGGGATTCTATGCCGAGTCGGAGTCCAAGGCCGAAGGACTGGTCGGGAGCGATGCTTTGATGGACCTCTGTGGCGTAGGCCGAAATGGCTCGTTGGTGATCGCTGAGGTGCTCGCCTTTGTGGATATTAAGGCAGTAGGTCAGGTGGGCGTCAAGAGGGGGTGTGTTTGTTGCCAGATGCATACTAATTACCGATTTTACATGTCTCGACGCGTTGAGCGACGTTCTTTGTCCCTTTTGGCAGATAAAAGTTCATTTTTCGAGATTCCGTTGCATGATTCTGCCTTTACTTCTGTGACATATGAAGTAGTTGTTTATGTCTAAGAAAAAGGTTAGTGCCTTTGGCGAATGTGGGATGAGGGTCTCGTGATTTTTGCTATTAGGCTGAAAATGTCTCTATTTGAGGCGTTTATCTGGCTAGATACGCCGTTGGTGTGTCCAGAACATTTTAAAAGCACCACAACACGGAAAAATATGAAAAGTATGATGACTTCCTGCTTTATAAAGGCAGTATTGATTCTAGGTTGTTTGGGATTCGTTCCTGCAACTCTATCGCAATCCTTGGTTTTAACAGTAAATCCACCAGGGACCACTGAATTCACTCCGGGGCAACAATTCTGCTACACCGCAGCTGCCACCCTTCAGGACACGGACACAGGGGCGTTTGCAGTAAATGCATCTATAACTCTAAACATTCCTGACTTCCTTGTCCCCTACTTAGTCCTCACGCTTCCTGCTAATGCGCAGGTGCCTGGGGGGCCAAACAACCCTGTGGTTGGGACGTCCTCAGGAGGCTTTACTCCGCACACCGTATTCTTTGAGGATACCGATGGAGTAGATATCGGGCTGGCGGCTGGTACGGTACGTAATATTGGCTATTGCTTCAATACTCCCGCAGATTGTGAGATCATTGTTCCCGGTGTTTGTGGAGTGTTTGACGGAGACTTGGATGCCGACAATTATAGTCAAGTGTCTGTGCCTGCAGGAACCATTTCTTGTCCTGACTATCCTAGTGCTGATGAAATCAACATTGGGATCACGAACCAGACGAAATTTTCTGAATGTGCGAACGACTTTAATATGTGTTTTGATGTGTATCCTGCTAAGTCAATCACCCTCAGTAACGGCGGAGGTTTTCAGGCCCTGCCAGCCACACAGGGTGGTATCGCATATACGAATGGAACCGTGGTCGTCAATGTGCCAGCAACCTACACAATTACTGGATCGACTCCCCCAGGGGCTACTGTTTCTGGGCAGACTGTTACTTGGTCGAATCAAACCTTCGATCCAAATACAGCAAGTATAAACCCCTCATCATCGCCTAACTACTATTGTGTCATTGTGTCTTTACCGAATCCAATGGTTGGAGACATCTACAATTGGTCCGTAACCGCGTCTGGGGAAAACTGCCTCGATAACGATACGACCACTGTAACGCTTGAGGAGGACGTTGAAGAGTGTGTTTGCCCATCGTTTGGCTGTTACTTAGATGACACACCAGCTTGTCCTGGAGAAATGCGGGATGCTGGATTGATCATTAACTCAGCTACGGCTATCACACCCTTGTGTATTACCCAGAGAGTAAGTAATGCATCCCTCGGATTCGCCGATATTTTCTATGTCAGTAATGCCGTTTCATCGGTTCCGTTTACGGCTGAGTATCTTATCGGAAATTTGAACACGGGTACATGGAGCAACTGGCCTGGAATCACCCAGCCGATCTCTGCCAATGGAGTGGTAGAATTTGACTTAACGACCATCGGTGCGGACAGCAATAATCTCGTTAACATTCGTTATAAATTTGATTCGATTCCAGTATCGGCGATGCCCTTCTGTATTGGTGCTCGAATCCAAACGTTGCCGACCTATTATTCAGCCTCTCTTGATGATGATACGCTTGTCTCTGGACTGATATCTATCTACAATTATGAACGAGACGATTGTGTGCGGAGAGGCACAGGAAGCTGTAGCGTGCGAATGAAGCTCTGCATTCCACAGCCTTGTATGGACAAAACGATCAATGGCCTTGACGGGGAGCCTAATAGTGCACCGGTCTTCACCATAGGAGATCTCGCCACGGTTTGTATCACCCTCAACAATACCTCTGGAGAGGCGGATATCCAAGATCTAGAAATTTACGATTTGCTCCCTTCCGACATGAGACTTGTTGTGAATTCGTCCTTCCCGGTGAACATCACTGGAAATATTTGCAATCAACCTACTATCGTGCCAGTACAAAACTGGAATGGAACTGGGCGGGACTTTATCAAGTTTGTTTGGCCGCTGTCTGCACCTGCTTGTATCAGTCAGAGCGATACCCTTCAAATTTGCTACACGGTTGAGATTGTCGACACTGCAGTTACCTTGGGCCAAAATTGTACCATGCTTTCCATACCTTCTTCCGTCAGTGGAACGAGCGGAAACATTTATCCTGCAACCACTTGTGCTTCTCGTAGCGATCGTTGTGTGCCTTTTGGTTCCTACGATGACTATTATTGCGGTGGAAGAGGCCTCAGTGGTCCTATCGGCGGCCCAGATTGTGGTGATATTCGCTACGCCAATACCATTGGGGCTACCGGCTACGATGATGCAAGAGATTTTTGGGACTTTGATGGTGACGGAAATACGGGGGAGCGTCTCTACACGGACTGTGCATGCTATGGCGTGGAAGCCGGTTTAGCCGCACTAGATTCTGTAAAGCGTGTCAAAGGAGATTTAGATACCGAATTTTCCGATTGTGGTATTACCGCGGCAGGCGGTAAATACGAATACCAGATTTGCTTTGAAAATGTAGGTCAACCGGACCTTCGCGGATTCATGATTATGGATGTTCTCCCACATGTTGGCGATACTGCTGTGACAGGAAACGGAACCCGTAATTCTCAATGGGACCCATGCATTTGTGGCCCAATCACGATTCCATCGTTGGGTGCTAGTCTTTACACGATCGAATACAGCACAGAGGTCAATCCTTGTGAGCCTGTCATGGGAATTACCAATTCGGCCAATAATGCCTGTGTCACACCAACTTGGCTGCCCTACGGCGCTTTCTCAAATCTCTGTGATATCGCTTCCTTCCGGGTCGACTTTTCCGACACCTGGGTACTCGATTCTGGAGAAGAAATTTGTTTCTCTTGGCCGATGCTCGCCCCAGCTACTGCGATGCCAAACACCACCAACTTCAATTCGTACGCTATCGAAGCGACCGATGGTGCCTTAACAACTCAGCTTGGTGCGGACGACAATGTCCCTACCACCGAGCCACCCAAAGTGAAAATGATTATTGCTGAATGTGGTTTCTCTAATGCGGTGGCGACGACCGTGTGCAACGATCAGGGAACTTCGGACCCAACCGACGATACGTACACCATTGATTTTTCGATCAATGGCTTCAACCTCGGTATGACGTACGACTTGGTTGTCACCCAACGATTTGGTGCCGCTGGTCAGGTCAGCATTGCCAACAATCTATCTTACGGTAGCACCAATACCCTCGGCCCATTTAACACCTCTATTGGCGATGTGGTCATCACGGTTCTTGATCAATCGCCTCCCATACCGCGGAAACGGTTCGACGTCATTGTCCTAGCTCCTTCCCCGTGTTCTTTTTGTGAAATTATCGATTTAGGAGTCGTTGAAGTATGCAACAGCGGAGGAACTCTTCTGGATCCTTCCGACGATACGTTTGAGGTATATATCAATCCCGTAGTAGATGGCCTTGTCGATTCTACCTTCTCTCTTTCGGGATCGTTAACCGCGAACAATGTTTCCTATACCAATGCAGGACCTATTTTCAGTTTCACTGGTGCAGATGCTGGAACCTACACTCTCAACTACATAGACGATTTAAATCCATCTTGTCCGGGAGTTATCCAGTTTGAGGTTCCTACCAATTGTCTTGGATCCTGTGGTCTTGAGCTTGTGTCTGCGACTCCCGGTCCTTGCGATGCATCCGGAAGGTTTGAGCTAGAGTATGTTGTAAATTATTGCACCCCCGAAAGCAACCGACGCATCTATTTTGGTTTTGGAACAGCCACTAGTCTTCCACCTAATGTGCCTGTACAAACAGGATGCGGTACAATTACCAACACCTTGACCTATACTGTCGGCAATGGCCCCACGAACATCTTGCTGCGTCTCGGAATCGCGCAAGGGACCACATTCCCACCCCCAATTCGCGAATCGTGTCGCTTGGATGCCCCTCTAAATTATACCGAACCACTCTGCCCCTTCGATTTAGCCTTAACGAAGACCTTGGCACCCACCCAGACCAACGTGATTTCCGCAGGAGATACGGTAGCTTTCGAAATTACCATCACGAATCAAGGCGAGACGGTTGCAAACCACTGGGAAATTACCGATTATTATCCTCCAGGATTTACTTTCGTATCCGCTTCGCCTGATGGATTGGTTGGTGACTATACCGATAACGGTACCTCTGGTGTCTGGACGAACTCTAGGACTCTTGGTGGATCAATCAATTTGTTTCCGGGCCAATCGTATACTATCACTGTCAATCTCCAAGCGCCTTCCAGCCCGTCGGGTTCATTCACGAACTTTGCGGAGATTTCCTATTCTGAAGATGCGTTCGGAAATACCAATGACTTGGATTCAACTGCTGACGGCGACAATACCAACGATGGTACACCTGTTAACGATGAAACTGGTAATGCCGGTGGGGACGAGGATGACCATGACCCTGAAGTTATTACGGTTTTGCCGCTCGTGTGCGAGTCGACTGTCGTGTTGAGCGATGTCACTCCTTGTGAGTGTGTCGAGTTGGTCGATGGCCAAGAAATTCCTGTGCCGACTCTCAAGCTTAAATTGATCGCATTAGAGGAAGAAGTGCCCGACATCCGTTTTCAAGTCCCGGTTAAAACGCGTTCTATTCCAGAGTGCCCGTTCTACTGCTCGTATGGGGTTACCGTGACGGTTTCTTATGTGGATGTTGATACCTCGCTTGTAACCAATGGCATTTTTGAAATCGCCGGCCTTGTGACCCAGAGTGTCAGGATTACGAATAGTAGTGGCTCGTTTTCCGGTTTAATTAACAACTTGCCAGCAGGCGGCGACCCACTCGTGGTTACCTTTACTCCAATCGGGGTTGATAACTGCGCGGGCATCACAAACTTGATTCCAGCTGAGTCATGCAACCCATGTGATTACGACTTGGCCTTGTGCAAGAAGCTTGCGCCAGGTGAAAGTGGAGCCGTCACACTTGGTGGCGATGTTACCTTCGAAATTACAGTCACGAATCAAAGCCTTGAAACCGCTTCCAGTGTTGTGATTACCGATTACATTCCAACTGGCTTCGTCTTGAATGATACGGCTTGGACTGACCTTGGTTCGACCGCAACCTTCGATGTTCCCGGATCACTTGTTGCTGGCGCTGCATACACCGCGCCGATTACTCTTACCTATACGGGTGGAGTTACGGATGCGATCGCGACCAACTTCGCTGAGATCTCCAGTGCGGAAAACGATGACGGTGGGCCGTTTGATGATTGGGATTCTGATCCTGACAACATGAACGACGAAACCAATGTGGTCGATGATGTGGTTGATAACACAGGTGGTGATGAAGATGATCATGACCCTGCAACCGTCAACATCCTCGTCTTTGACTTGGCGCTCACCAAAACGTTAGCCTCTACTGGCCCATTCGCGCCTGGTGGAACCGTCATCTACAACATCAATATCACCAACCAAGGTGACGTCGCTGCGCAGAATATCAGTCTGGTTGACTACATTCCTGCGGGACTCACGCTGGTCACCACGGGTGGATGGAGTGAGCCGGTCGCTGGTACCGCGAGTAACGTATATGTCGGTCCACTTATGCCGATGATGTCTGACACGGTTCAGATCAGCTTTACTATTGATTCTGGTGCTTCAGGAATGATCACCAACTTCGCGGAAATCGCTGGATCTGAAGACATGGACGGAAATCCGCAACAGGATGAAGATTCTACTCCGGATAGCGATCCAAATAACGATGGTGACCCAAGCGATGATGTAACGGACAATACCAATGATGACGAAGACGACCATGACCCTGAGGTCATCGAAGTCGGTGTGTTCGACCTTGCGTTGACCAAAACCTTGTCTTCTGCTGGTCCATTTGCGCCGGGTGACCCAATCACCTTCACGATCTTGGTCACGAACCAAGGTACGATTGCCGCAACATCGATCAGTGTCGTTGATTACTTCCCTGCTGGACTCAGCTTGATTCCTCTCAACGGATGGACCGAGCCGACGACTGGTGTTGCATCAAACATTCTCGCGGGCCCAATTGCTGCGGGTGGTTCTGATACGCTTCAGATCTTCTTCACAATTGATGAAGGTGTGAGCGGTAGCTTTACCAACTTCTCTGAGATCGCTTACGCGGAAGACCCAGACGGAAATCCTCAAGACGACGTTGACAGTGATCCAGATAGCGATCCGAACAACGATGGTGAACCTACTGATGGTGTCACGGACAACACCAATGATGACGAAGATGACCATGACCCTGAAGTTTTCACAGTAACGCCGCTCGTGTGTGACGCTACTGTCGAGTTGAGCGATGCCACTCCTTGTGAGTGTGTCGAGTTGGTCGATGGCCAAGAAATTCCTGCGCCGACTCTGCAACTTAGATTGATCGCAATTGAGGCGGAAGTGGAACAAGTGCGCGACATCCGTTTTGAAGTTCCGGTTAAAACGCGTTCTATTCCAGAGTGCCCGTTCTACTGCTCGTATGGGGTTACCGTGACGGTTTCTTATGTGGATGTTGATACCTCGCTTGTAACCAATGGCATTTTTGAAATCGCCGGCCTTGTGACCCAGAGTGTCAGGATTACGAATAGTAGTGGCTCGTTTTCCGGTTTAATTAACAACTTGCCAGCAGGCGGCGACCCACTCGTGGTTACCTTTACTCCAATCGGGGTTGATAACTGCGCGGGCATCACAAACTTGATTCCAGCTGAGTCATGCAACCCATGTGATTACGACTTGGCCTTGTGCAAGAAGCTTGCGCCAGGTGAAAGTGGAGCCGTCACACTTGGTGGCGATGTTACCTTCGAAATTACAGTCACGAATCAAAGCCTTGAAACCGCTTCCAGTGTTGTGATTACCGATTACATTCCAACTGGCTTCGTCTTGAATGATACGGCTTGGACTGACCTTGGTTCGACCGCAACCTTCGATGTTCCCGGATCACTTGTTGCTGGCGCTGCATACACCGCGCCGATTACTCTTACCTATACGGGTGGAGTTACGGATGCGATCGCGACCAACTTCGCTGAGATCTCCAGTGCGGAAAACGATGACGGTGGGCCGTTTGATGATTGGGATTCTGATCCTGACAACATGAACGACGAAACCAATGTGGTCGATGATGTGGTTGATAACACAGGTGGTGATGAAGATGATCATGACCCTGCAACCGTCAACATCCTCGTCTTTGACTTGGCGCTCACCAAAACGTTAGCCTCTACTGGCCCATTCGCGCCTGGTGGAACCGTCATCTACAACATCAATATCACCAACCAAGGTGACGTCGCTGCGCAGAATATCAGTCTGGTTGACTACATTCCTGCGGGACTCACGCTGGTCACCACGGGTGGATGGAGTGAGCCGGTCGCTGGTACCGCGAGTAACGTATATGTCGGTCCACTTATGCCGATGATGTCTGACACGGTTCAGATCAGCTTTACTATTGATTCTGGTGCTTCAGGAATGATCACCAACTTCGCGGAAATCGCTGGATCTGAAGACATGGACGGAAATCCGCAACAGGATGAAGATTCTACTCCGGATAGCGATCCAAATAACGATGGTGACCCAAGCGATGATGTAACGGACAATACCAATGATGACGAAGACGACCATGACCCTGAGGTCATCGAAGTCGGTGTGTTCGACCTTGCGTTGACCAAAACCTTGTCTTCTGCTGGTCCATTTGCGCCGGGTGACCCAATCACCTTCACGATCTTGGTCACGAACCAAGGTACGATTGCCGCAACATCGATCAGTGTCGTTGATTACTTCCCTGCTGGACTCAGCTTGATTCCTCTCAACGGATGGACCGAGCCGACGACTGGTGTTGCATCAAACATTCTCGCGGGCCCAATTGCTGCGGGTGGTTCTGATACGCTTCAGATCTTCTTCACAATTGATGAAGGTGTGAGCGGTAGCTTTACCAACTTCTCTGAGATCGCTTACGCGGAAGACCCAGACGGAAATCCTCAAGACGACGTTGACAGTGATCCAGATAGCGATCCGAACAACGATGGTGAACCTACTGATGGTGTCACGGACAACACCAATGATGACGAAGATGATCATGACCCTGAAGTTTTCACGGTTGAGACCTTCGACTTGGCCTTGACCAAAATGATTGTCACAGCTGGACCATTCTCTCCGGGTGATACCATTGAGTACGCGATCTTGATCACGAACCAAGGTGACATCGCAGCGCAAAACATCAGTGTGGTTGATTACATTCCTGCCGGCCTGACGCTTGTCTCAGGCTTCAACGGCTGGACCGAACCTACAACAGGTATCGCAAGTAACATTGTTGCAGGCCCGATTGCTGCTGGCAGTTCTGAAACGCTAGCGATTCGCTTCACCATCGATACCGACGCAACGGGCTCGCTCACGAATTTCGCGGAAATTGCATACGCGGAAGATCCTGACGGAAACCCTGGCGATGATATCGACTCTGATCCAGATACGGACCCAGAGAATGACGGCGATCCAACCGATGATGTTACGGACAACACCAACGATGACGAAGACGATCATGACCCTGAAGTCATCGACATCTTGCCTCCTGGTGCATTCGACTTGGCGTTGACCAAAGTTCTCACCTCAACTGGTCCATTCAATCCAGGTGATACCCTAGAGTACGTGATCATGATCACGAACCAAGGTGACGTTGCCGCTCAGAATATCAGCGTGGTTGATTACATTCCTGCTGGCTTGACCCTCGTGTCTGCTTTCAACGGCTGGACCGAGCCTGTCACAGGTATCGCAAGTAATATTGTAGCCGGCCCGATTGCAGCTGGAGCTGCTGATATGCTTACGGTTCGATTCAGTATCGACGCGGGTGTTTCTGGCTCTCTCACGAACTTCGCGGAAATTGCTTACGCTGAAGATCCTGATGGGAACCCTGGCGATGACATCGATTCTGACCCAGACACAGACCCAAATAATGATGGCGATCCAACCGATGATGCCACAGACAATACGAACAATGATGAAGATGATCATGACCCAGAAACCGTTTGGGTTGGACCTCGCTTCACGGTCACCAAAACCCTTGTCAGCCCAACCGCTGATGCACAGGTTGGTGACACCCTCGTATTCCGCCTGACCGTCATCAATTTGACTCCAGATGTTCTAAATCCAATCCAGCTCGTAGATTCTTACGATCCGGCGTATCTCGCTTACCTAAGCGCGACATTCCCCGAAAGTTCTACAGGTACCGGAACGGTTACATGGGACAATGTCGGCCCAATCGACGGGAATAGCGGTATATTTGTTGATGCATCCTTCTTGGCGCTTCAGACAACGGAAGATCTCACGACCAATACGGTTGTCGGTACGTATCCGCCTGAGCCTCCGGTCACAAATGAAGTACCAGTTGAGATCAATCCTGCGTGGACAATTGTCAAAGAAGTGATTCGTCCAAGTAGCGGATTTGCGCAAATCGGTGATGATGTGGTCTACCGTATTACCTTGAGCAACATCAGCACGAATTCACTCAGTGACTTCACGGTTACGGATTCGTTTGATCCTACTTACCTGCAATTCGAAATGGCTTCTGTCGCGCAAAGCTCAATGACTATGAACACCATCGTGTGGAGTGGCATCAGCCTTCCTGGTGGTGGCGAGTTTGTTGTAGATATTCGCTTCACTGCAATCTCGGATACGACTGAGCCGACGATCAACTATGCAATTGGTAGCCGTCCTCCAGAGCCTCCCGTAACGAACGAAGTGCCGGTCGAAATCGGAACCTTGTTCCGTGTGGTCAAAACCTTGCTCAGCCCTGACAACCCACAAGTTGGTGATACGCTTGTCTTCGAGCTTTCGGTTGAAAACCTCACGACCAATGTGCTTGATCCGTTTACCTTAGTAGACAGTTATGACCCAGCGTACCTCGAGTACCTGACCGCAGCGGTTACGCCGGATGTCCTCGATGTCGGTTCCGTGACATGGACGAATGTTGGACCAATTGCTGGCCTTGAAACCTTCTCTGTTACGGTAGACTTCCTCGCACTGCAAATAACGGATCCGGAAACGATCAACACAGTTGTCGGTTCCACCACTGGTGAGCCTCCTGTAACGAATTCTATTCCGGTTGAGATCGACCCAGCTTGGACAATCGTGAAAACGCTCAAAGATCCAAGCTCAGGCGTTGCCTCGATTGGTGACGATGTGACCTTCAACCTGACGGTAAGCAACATCTCTACGAATCCAGTGTCAGGTATTACGCTGACCGACTTGTACGATGCGTCGATTCTCCAGTTCGTTGGTGCGACGATCACTCCTGACGTGGATACACCTCCAATGCTTACGTGGGCTGTACCTACGCTTCCAGTCGGCGGTGAATTCAGTGTTGATGTGACCTTTACTGCAATCGCTGGTACAGATCCAACAACGATCAACTACGCCATTGGCGATCGCCCAGGCGAGCCACCGGTCACCAATGAAGTTCCATTGGTTGTTGATCCTGTGTTCGACCTTGCCCTCGAAAAAATCATCTCTCCTAATCAAGAGATTCCAGTCTTTGCTGGTGACTCATTGGTCTACTGGATTGTGATTACCAATGAGGGCAACATCACCGCGTACGACATCGATGTAACGGATACGATTCCTGTCGGTTTGACCTTCGTATCTGCTGGATCTACAGGGTGGACCTTGAGCGGTAGTACCGCCGCTTATACACTCGCTGGTCCATTGGCCGCTGGTGAATCTGTCAACATCCCAATCACCTTCACGATTGATGCTGATGCAACCTCGCCATTGTTCAATGTAGCTGAGATCACCTCAGCCACAGATGAGCCAGGCGGGGACCCTGTACCGGACGTAGATTCCACTCCAGATGAAGATCCTGAAAACGATCCACCGGAAGAAGATGATCATGACACCGAAGAAGTACCGTTCGCGGTATTCGACCTCGCGTTGATCAAAACGGTCTCTTCTCCAACAAGTGGAATGGTTCAGCCTGGTGACACGGTTACCTTCACCATCGTGGTTCTTAACCAAGGCACCATCGCAGCGACAAACGTTGTCATTACCGAGCACATCCCTGCTGGTTTGACCCTCGTTTCAGCTGGTTGGACGACCTCAGGTACGACCGCGACCTTCACCTTGCCAACAGATGTTCCCCCGAACATGGCGGTAGAAGTCGATGTTCAGTTCACCATCAATTCGGATGCAACTGGCGTGATCGAAAATGTAGCTGAGATCACCGGTGCGGAAGATCCTGAAGGTAACACACCTGATGATATCGACTCAACTGGCGACCCAGATCCATCAAACGATCCGGTGATCGACAATGAAGTTAACGATCCAAATGACGAAGACGACCACGATATCGAAGAGATCACGGTGAACCCTGCTCCAGTGATGGACTTGGCTCTAACCAAAGTAATCACCTCCTCTGGTCCATACCGTGCAGGTGATACGGTTACCTTTACCTTCAACATCTTCAATCAAGGTAGCATCGACGCCTACAACATTGGTTTGGTTGACTACATCCCTGCCGAATTGACATTGGATGATGCCAGATGGGCGCTTGCCTCAGACGGCCTTTCCGCAACCTTAAACGTTGCTGGACCGGTAGCTGCTAATGGCGGAACCACCACCGAGACGATCAGTTTCACAATTGATGCCGGCGTCAGTGGACCTATTGTCAACGGCTCTGAAATTACGGGTGCACAAGATGAAAACGGGACTCCAGTTCCTGATTCTGACGGTGACTTCGACTCTGATCCAGACAACGATCCACCAAGCACCAATGATGATGTCGATAACACCAACGGTGACGAAGACAACGAAGACTCTGAAACCTTCGATGTTCTTCCGAACTTCGACTTGGCTCTTCTCAAGGACCTCGCTGATGGGCAATCCTCAGTGGTTGCTCCAGGTGATGACATCACCTTTAATGTCACTATCTACAACCAAGGTGACGTTGATGCATACGATATTCAGGTGATTGACTATATTCCAGCTGGGTTGGTTCTCAATGATACGGATTGGGTCGCTGTTGGTGACAACGCGGTCTACACCTTCGATGGGCCACTTGCCCCGGGTGCGAACGTTGCCATTCCGATCACGCTTACGATTCTGTCGGCTGAAGGCGACCTCGTCAACACAGCCGAGATCCTTGTCGGTAGTGACTCGCCTGGTGGCGCTCCTGTAACGGACAGTGATTCTGAGCCTGACTCTGAAGTTGGCAACGATCCAACCATCGATGGTGAAATTAATAATCCTAATGATGAAGATGACAGTGACCCTGTGACCTTCACCGTGATCACCGTTTCTCTCGGAGACTACGTTTGGCAAGATAACGACCTCGACGGCATCCAAGATGCCGATGAGCCAGGTGTTCCTGGAGTTCGGGTTGTCCTTCTTGACGAAAACGGAGACTACGTGACTGAAACGGTCACCCTAGCAGACGGATCATACTCCTTCGACGGACTTGCTCCTGGCACCTACTCTGTCCAGTTCGACACCTCTACCCTTAATGGTTCATGGAGTGCAACACTCGTCAACGCTGGTGGAGATGACACCCTAGATTCAGATGCAGGACCTGATGGACTTAGCCCGCAGACAACCTTGTCAAACGATGGTGACCGCGATCCTACCTTGGACTTCGGTATTTACCCGCTCGGCACGGTCAGTGGAACCATTTGGGAAGACATGAACAATGATGGCCTTAAAGAAGACCTCAGTATCTACGGATTAGAGGACATCACCGTCACCTTGTACATCGTCAATCCAGATGGAAGCCTCACCGCATTCATGACCACCCAAACCGGCGCGAACGGATTCTACGAATTCACCGATCTGCCTCCCGGCGAGTATTACATCGATTACAGCGGTGACGATATTCCTGTCCGTACACCGGTTCTCGAAGCGAGTGATAAGACACCATTGAACTATACCATCACGATGCCTGTCGGCGGAAACATTCCTCTGAATGACTTCGCAGTCTTGGCGGACCCAACTGCGATTGACCTTGCGTCCTTCACGGCGGTCAGTGTTGACGGTGGCATCCAAGTTGACTGGGTAACTTCTTCTGAGACCGACAACCTCGGCTTCAATGTCTATCGCAGCGCGAGCCTAACTGGTGAGCGTACACGCATCAACTCAGAGCTGATCCTTGCTGAAAGCGCTCTGAATGGCGCGACTTACGGATTGCTGGATACCGATGCGGGTGAAGGAACGTGGTTCTACTTCCTCGAAGATATCGAACTTACCCTCGCCAGCACCATGCACGGTCCTGCAATTGCAGTATCTGGTGATTCCGAAGCCTTGGCTGCATTCGATGTTGATCAAGCGGGTATCTATCTCGTGATGATTGAGGAATCAGACAACGTTGAAGTGTCCAGTGATGGTACCGCAGTCGCATCTCATCCATCCCACGGCGGATTGGTCTTCTACGCAGCAGCTGAATCTTTGGTCGAGTTGAATTACAGCTCTTCTCCATTACGAATGGGGGTTCGTTCCAGCGAACTCGATGCAGATGTTAATGTGTCTCTCGTGGTCGCAAGCGAAGGCCAAGCCGAGTTCGAGACAACGGATAGTGAAAACGTCTTGGTTGACGGATTCACCAAAGAGCCAGTTGTTCTAGATATCACTGACCTCGATACCCCTGTGGTCATCGATGCTGCGTTCATCGAGCATGCAGAGGGTTCAGGCGTCTACTTCTTCTCAGCCGAGAACAAACTGATCAAGATCAGCGAACTCTAAACCTCTCCGGTTTAAACCTTAACAAAGCCGTTCCCTTTTCCGGGGGGCGGCTTTTTCATTTCTACCCCCGAAGAATTTAAATTCTTTGCTAATTATCGCGCTTTGGCGTACGTTTTGTAACTTCCGTAGGATGATAAAACGATTTTATAGTCAGTTACTTTGTTTTGGTGTACTTCTAGTTGCATCGATGCTCGCTATGCCTGCTACGTCCTCGGCTGGTTCCAAAATCATTGCCCCTGGTGATATCGTCTTCACCTGCGCCCCGCGAATCATTGGTCAGCAACCTAGCACAACCCTCGCCATCGAACGTGTTCAACAGCTGTGTCAGAATCGCGCGGATGGACTCGTTGGTCCTCAATACGAGACCGCCGACATCATTCGCGAATGGTCCGTCAACGATTTCGATGTTGTCGGACAATCTCACGCCATCAAATCCACCGCGATCCATCCTGAAAACGGAACCATTTTCGCCGCCGCTTACCGTTCCTATTGCGGTGATTGGGATGTCCCGACTGCCGGTCACATTTTTCGCATTGATCCGGTCTCAGGCGCTGTCTCGCTCCTGGTGACTCTTCCTGGTAATTCCGGCCTCGGTTACATCGAGTACGACCGTACGCATAACCAGCTTTTGGCGGCCAACCCAGATGATGGAAAGCTATATCGGATTGATCCAATTTCCGGTGCCGTGCTGCAAAATTATGATCCGTTTCTGCCAGATGGAGGAGGGGACGGCTTTGCCGCTCTCGGTGAGCGGGTTCTCGGTATTACCGTCTCCTCGGATGGATCAACCGTTTACTTCTCAACCGTAAATGCAGAGTCTCTCCACGAGGTCTACCAAATCTCATTGGATGCAAATGGCGCCTTTGTCGGAGCGGAAACCATAGCGATTACCATGCCCCACCGCCAACCAGCGGCCGATCTTCAATATCACCCGACAAGCGATTCACTCCTCATCGCCGAACAGGGAATGGCCCCGTCCGGTTGTCAAGACTCACCACACGATGCATGGGTCACCCGCTGGGATCTCGTGGCGGGTATCTGGGTCCAATCTAAGCGCTACGAAATTGGCTATTTCGACGCTCCCAGTGAACGTAATAATGCCGCCGGTGGCATTGCCTGGGCATACTGCGGATTCGACGGCTGTGCTCCAGAAAACTATGGTGATTATCTCCTCGCTTCCGGCAACGCGCTTCTCTTCGAAAATTCTCCGCCCGGCAATCAAGTTCGGGTCTATGGCTATCAATTTCAATCCGTCTTGGATGAAGATGTAAGCCTCGCCACGTTGATTGATTCAACCGGGGTTGAGCCCAGCCCTGTTAGCATCAATAACCTCTGGAAGGGCTACCTCGGAGACGTTGATGTCTACCTCCCTAGCACCTGTAGCAACGATCTAGCCCTAGTGGCAACATTCCCCGCAAACAGCGACGTCGAACCCGGCTCTACCGTTCGTTTTGTTCTATCGATCACAAATCAAGGCAATGGCTATATTGCCAATCCACAAGTGGTCGCATATTTACCCGCTTGCCTCAGCCCAGTAGATCCTCTCCCGCAAGTGGGAGACGGGGTTCTGATCACCCTAGGCCAACCGCTTCCATCGTGTTCCAGTAGATCATATGACATCTTCCTCGAGGTCGACGAAGCTTGTGCAGGTGGTCTACTCACGGCTGAATTCGAACTCTTTTCCAGCCTGCCAGACCTCGATTCGGTTTCCGATTCCACCCTCGGTAATGATGCCGGAGGTTTCCCCGGAAGCCCTGCGGATAACGCAGTCGATGGCGACGGAACCGGTGCGGTCGGCGGACCAAACCCTTTCACCGATGAAGACGATCATGACCCGGTTCAATTTAATGTGGAGCGATACGATCTCGCGCTCCAACACACCATGGCTATTCCCGGGGCCGTCGGCCCTAATGTCCCTTTTGATCTCGTGATCACTGTGATCAACCAAGGCACTCTCCCTGCCAGCTTCAAGGTGCTTGAGCATTTGCCTGCGGGTCTTGAGCTTGTTCCCGGCTTAAATCCAGATTGGTCGGTCTCCGTTTTTGGTCCCACCAGCGCGGTAATTGGGCCGCTTGCCGGTGGCGCGTCCACCAACCTTATTTTAAAGGTTAGGATCCAACAGAACTTCTCCCAAAACTCCGTGGTTGCGATTGCCGAAATCAGCCAAGATGACGGGCTCGATCCTGATTCATCGCCCGATTTCAACCGGTCCAACGACGCGGGTGGTGCGGTTAGCACCGCCTCCGATAATGCCATCAATGGAGATGGCAGCGGAACCCCGCTTTCTTCCAGTGCGGCCACAGATGAAGATGATCATGATCCTGTGCTGATCCAAATTGCCTCTTACGACCTCGCGCTCAAAATAGAAACCGTGGTTGCCTCGGCCGCCGCACCAGGTCAGCCGTATACCGTGCGGGTAACCATTGAAAATCAAGGTGGCACACCCGCAAACACCGCCATCGCCGGCATTACTTTACCGCCAGGAGTGTCGGTCTCAGCCACTAATCCACTCTCCTGGAACGGATTTTCCGGCGGTGCAATGAGCCCAAATTTTGGCCCAATTCCTACCAACACATCAACGTCTCTCGATCTCATTCTCGATGTCGCTCCTAGCCTGCTTGGCCAAAGCGTAGTCGTCATCGCCGAAATTGTTTCCGACGATGGCTTCGATGTCGATTCTACCGTCGATATGATTGCAAACAATGATGCGGGTGGTGCGGTTGGATCCGCGTCAGACAACAGCCTCACGGGGGATGGCAGCGGCGCCCCTGGTGATCTTCTCGCATCGACCGATGAGGACGACCACGACCCCGTACTCATCGTGGTGGGTGGCTTCGATCTCGCCATCACCTACACCAGTCTCCCTAGTCTCTCCCCAGGTTTAATTACCATCCTATTTGAGATCGAAAACCTTGGAACGCTGGACGCGCACGACATTGTCGTCATACACAATATCCCTCCAGAGCTCACTCTCACTGATCCCAATTGGAGCCTCTCAGGTCCTGACGCCACCTTTACCTATCCCGGGCCACTCATGTCAGGTGACAGCATCTCCGGTGTGATTCGATTCACCTTACCCACGGGAAGCACCGCCACCTCTGCCAGCATCACCGCCCAAGTCGATTCCGCTTCAACCACCTCAGGGGGTACCCCCGTTCCTGAAAGCACCTTGGTGAATAACATAACCACAGCAACGTTGGTTCCCAGTCCTGTCATGCCGAGCATCGATGTGGTTACCACTCTCTCCATCAACGGGACCTGCCCTGGGATCAATCCCGTAACCCTACCTGCCAACCAAATTGTCACCTACTGCATCGAAGTGATCAACACCGGCTCGGTTCGGGTCGATCAAATCGCAGTGGATCACCCCATCATTTCAGGCTTTGTCATGCAGGATATCTCCTTGTTCCCTACAGAATCCCACCTTGCTACGGTGACCTTCGTTCCCGATGGGAGCGAACCCCTCCAGGCTACCGCAACTGGCACCGGCATTGCCGTCACCAGCGACGGAACCCCCATTCCCGGCGCGCCCACCGCCACCGATTCTGATAGTCTCACGGTTCAACCTTAAGTCAGCCTTCTCTTCTTCTTCTTTCGCACGGTCTAGCTTTGCTTTTCTACCTTGCCCAGTCGGCCTATAGGAATTCTTGCAAAGCCTCATACTTTATCTAATGCATAGGCATGTCTAAGAAGTCACGTGGGCTGGGACGCGGTCTCAGCGCTTTAATCACAGATGTCCCTACGGGGGACGACGAACCGATTGCGGAAGGTGTTACCACCTTGCCCATCGACCAAATCGTTGCCAATCCATATCAGCCACGCAAAGAGTTCGATGTCGAGGCCCTTAAAGAGTTGGTGAAATCGATCAAGGTGCACGGCGTTTTGCAGCCACTCGCAGTCCGCCAAGTTCCCAAAGGCTATCAGCTCATCGCGGGTGAACGTCGCTTCCGCGCCTCAAAAGAAGCCGGCCTGAACGTCGTGCCCGTCGTGGTCTTGGATGTCGACGATCGCAATGCGCTCGAGCTCGCCATGATCGAAAATCTCCAGCGCGATGACCTGAACATCATCGAAGAAGCGCTCGGATATCAGCGGCTCGCAGATGATTTTAATCTCACCCAAGAGCAGATCGCCAAACAAATGGGAAAGGGCAGGGCGACCATCGCCAATGCACTTCGTCTCCTGACCCTCTCGGCCAATTGCCGGCAACTCGTGGTTAAAAAGCAACTCACAGCCGGACACGCAAAAGTCCTGCTCGGGCTAGAGAAAAAAGGCGATCAAGATGCCTTTGCCGCGATCATTATCAGCGAATCACTCTCGGTGCGTGAAACCGAAAAACGCCTAGCGGAATTCAAGCAGCCCAATCTGATTCCCGAAACGAAAAAGCCAAGTTCTACCGGCGATCTCGATGAACAGTACGTCAACCATATCACCGACGCATTAAATCGACACTTCGGAACCAAGGTTCGCCTCGCATCCAGTCGCACCTCCGAATCCGGTAAAACATCCGCTGGTAAAATCGAATTTGAATTTTATAGCTCCGACGATCTCACTCGTCTGCTTGATGTGATGGGCTTTAAAGAAGAGCTTTAACGCTCTAGTCTTTACGTTTTATAGGCATTCGTTCATCGCGAGGGGATCTTCACCGTCTGTTGACAGGTATGAAGTGGGACTAATGCGAATTTTAACAACTGAATGCATTTGCAGTTGAATTTCCCCACGCTTTTGGTTTCTCTTTTATATGCTCTCAAGCCTCACGGTCAAAAACTTAGCGTTAGCAGATGATGTAAGCATCGATTTTCAGCCCGGCCTCAACGTGGTCACGGGGGAAACCGGTGCCGGTAAGTCTATGCTGATTGGTGCGCTCAAACTCATCGCGGGTGAGCGCGGTGACCGAGGTGTGATTCGCACCGGCGAAGACCTTTGTACGGTTGAAGCGGTTTTTGCCCTCTCCGACCCCTCTTTGGTAAACCTCTGCCTAGAAGACGCTGGGGTTGACCTGTGCGACGAGGGACAGCTGATTATCCGCCGCCAAATCAAAGTCACTGGTGGAGGGCAAAATCGAGTCAACGGGTGCACCGTCACCCAAAATACCCTGCGGAACTTAGGTGAGTTGCTCGTAGACATGCACGGGCCCTACGATCACCAATCTCTCCTCAAAACCGATACGCAGCTCGACATCCTAGATGGCTTCGGCGGAGTCGAAACCGAAATGGCTGCCTACCTTAAGGTCTGGCATGAACGACGCGCCCTGCTCGAACAAAAGGCCGAGCTCGAAGCAGAAGGCTCGGTGAGTGATCAGATCGACATGCTGAGCTTCCGGGTGCGTGAAATTGAAGAAGCTGAGCTCATCATAGACGAAGAAGACGAGGTCCTCGAAGAGCATAGCCTTCAGGCCAACGCGGTCAGTATTTTAGAACTTGGCCACATCGCGGTCAATCACTTGCAAGATGGAGCCAACTCCGCCTTCGATAACTTGGTTGAAGTTCAAAACGCGCTCAACGAACTTGCCTCCATGCTTCCCGAAGCCAAGGAGTGGTACCAAGAAGCAAAGTCAGCTGCACTCGTAGTGCAAGAACTAACCAATACCCTACAAAGCCGAATCAGCGGCTTGGAATCCGATCCGGCTCGCCTCACCTGGCTTGACGCTCGCGTTGCCACCTACAAGCGCATGAAGGACAAATACGGTCCCGAAGTTAGCGATGTCCTCGCGACCTTGGATGCCGCTCAAGAACGCTTGGAAGCCTTCCAAGCACGCGATGAAATTCTCGCGGGCATCGACGCAAAAATCGAAGCGATCGATGTTAAATTGCATAAGGTCGGCGAAAAGCTTCGCAAAAAACGACAGCCTGCCGCGAGCAAACTTGCCTCGGAAATCATCGCTCACTTACGCCAACTCGGTTTCGAACACGCTGACTTTCAAGTTCTCCTCGAGCCGTCTGAGCCACGTGCCTCAGGAATCGATGCCATCGAATTTGGGTTCGCGCCTAATGTGGGGGAAACCCTCAAGCCGCTCCGAAGTATCGCCTCAAGCGGTGAAATTTCGCGCGTCATGCTCGCCTGCAAAGCGGTCTTGGCCAAGCACGATAAAGTGCCTCTTTTAGTCTTCGACGAAATCGACGCCAATGTCGGTGGGGAAATGGGAACCGCCATTGGCGAAAAAATGGGAGAGGTCGCGGCGCACCACCAAATCATCACCATCACGCATTTGCCACAAGTCGCGGTGCAAGGGCAACGACACCTTCATGTGCAAAAGCAAGTCGAAGGCAAGCGAACCTTCACTCGGGTGGCTGAACTCGAAGGCGATGCTCGCGTTGAGGAAGTGGCGCGGATGCTCGGCGGGAAAAATCACACCGCAGTCACCATGGATCACGCGCGTGAGTTGCTACGAACCGCCAGCAAGGGCAAAGCCGCCGGCAAGAGCAAAGCCGCCGGCAAGAGCAAAGCCGCCGGCAAGAGCAAAGC
>ENA-ORXR01000855-ORXR01000855.1-marine-metagenome-genome-assembly--contig:-NODE-855-length-36673-cov-5.321647_pt1 | contig 36673 bp, 33 predicted proteins | sample MGYA00237866_ERZ511479 | MGnify/ENA metagenome assembly ERZ511479
CTCACAGAGGTCCGGCGAGCGAAACCCGTAGCATCAACCGAGACAACGCCCGCAGTTCAAGAGCGCAAAGCAGTCCCCACTGCAGCCGCTCCAACTCGAAACCAAGACAAAGTTCGGGTCGAAATCATGCTCGACGTTCAAACCCCGACTAATAGCTACGGCGTTCTCTATCCCAGAGACGGAGGCCCAGGTTTCCGATTCCCGGTCGGTTTTGGGAAGAACGGAACCAAGCCAAAAGGTAGTCGATTCAAAGGCGGATGCTCACTGCTTGGCGAGTTCAGAGTCACCACAATTCTAGATGCGAAAGGACGCTTCGAGATGGATCCAGATCTTGTTCAGAAATCAGGTAAAGACGAGTCGTTTCTCAAAGAAAAATTGTTCACCAACATGTCATCGATCGACTTCGACGGCGATGGAGAAGGCGGCGAGTATGGCACTGGATTCGTCGGCTTGAAACCAGAGTCGAAAACCCCACAGCCGTTCGGCTTCCAAACCTATAAAGAAGTGTTTCGACTCTACAGCTACGGGCTTCACGGGACTCAGGATGAATCCCGCATCGGTAAAAAGATCACTGGAGGCTGCATCAATCTCGACAGGATGAGCCTACAACGGGTGCTCGGTGGACTCGCGGTTGGCGATCGAGTGACTGTGAACACGGTGAACACGAAATAGCCGGTGGCCTTGCAAAGCGACCTCGCTTCATCCACCATGCGCGCATGGTAAACATTGACGTCCTCTATGAGGGTGGCCTGCGCTGCGCAGCAACACACGGGCCTTCTAAAAACACTCTCAGCACCGACGCTCCAGTCGATAACCAAGGCCGCGGTGAATCGTTCTCACCAACTGATCTGGTGGCAACCGCCCTCGGCACCTGCATGATCACGATTCTTGGCATCATCGCCGAGCGTGAGGGAATCGACTTGGGCGACACTAAGGCGTCTGTGAAAAAGCATATGAGTGCTGACACGCCACGCCGGATTTCCAAACTGGAATTGACCCTGGAAATCCCTCTGGCTGCCGACCATCCAGAGCGCGAGAAACTCGAGCGAGGCGCCCTCGCCTGCCCAGTGAAGCAGAGTCTGCATCCGGAAACGGAGTTGGCGATCGACTTTCAGTGGACAGCGTAATCACCGCCTTACTCCCATGAAGATGGCGCCGACCTGCGTTCCCCTCGGACTAACTCCAAGTTTCGGATTCGGTGATCGGATCGGGCTGGCTACTCCCGGCCACTTGGCAGCTCTCGCCCGTGCGGGCCAAGGTATCGCGCCGATTTTCCCCCAACAATCGATTCGGGAAATGGCGCGAACAGATCGCTCACCCGAACAGGTGATGAAGGCAGCCCTCGATGCGGTTTCGGCGGCAGACTGGGCCCCCAATGCACCCATTGGCGCCGATGCCGACCATCTAAAAACTCCCGAAGACGTCGATCGCACATCGGACGCTGGGTTCACGTTCTTTACCATCGATCCATCCGACCACGTCGACCAACAAGCCGACGACTACGACGAAACCACCCTGCGCAATCACTATGCGACCGCCCAGAATGATGCGCCGTGGTTCGACGATTATCTCGGTAAGCAAATCAATCTCTCAACCGGAACCGTCGTCGAACTCGACGAAACCGCCTGCATGCGGGCCGCGGTCAAATACGGTCGAGCGATTCAAGAAGCGCTCCAACTCGCGACCTATATTCGCCAAACTTCAGAGACCAACAACCGCCCCTACGAGATCGAATTGTCAGTCGACGAAACCGACCAACCCACGACCTTGGCCGAACATTACATCATCGCTGACCAGTCTCTACAGGGCGGCATGAAATTAGTCAGTTTAGCGCCGCGGTTCATCGGTGAATTCGAAAAAGGAGTCGACTATAAGGGCGATCTTTCGGCGCTTGAGACCTCGCTCGCTGATCACGCAGCGATCGCCGACCTTTTGGGGCCTTATAAGATCAGTCTGCACTCCGGTTCCGACAAGCTATCGATGTATGGCCCTCTAGCTAAGGCAACGAAAGGACGATTTCACGTAAAAACCGCAGGTACTAGCTACCTCGAAGCGCTGCGTGTCGTGGCCCGCCATCAGCCCGAAATCTTCCGCCAAATCATCGCCTTCTCCCGCAGTCGCTACAACGAGGACAAGGCGACCTACCATGTTTCGGCGACTCTCGACGACGCGCCGGAACCGACCGCTGAGATATCCGACGAACAGCTCGAACGCGAATATCTTGAACTCTGGAGCGAGGTTCCTCAGGGCATCGGATTTACTCGTCCTGGCCGCCAAATTCTGCACTGTACCTTTGGCTCAGTTCTCACTGACAGCCGATTGGGGCCAGCCGTACGAAGTTGTCTAGAATCGTACCCCGACACCCACCGCGATATCTTGGCCGATCATTTTTCGCGACACCTCGAAGCCTTGCAGTCCGGGATGGAATAGCCGCGACCTGCGCAATTTGGGTGCCTCTCAAGCCAGATCCCAATTCGTGCACTGCGTAAGCATTCTCCGCGTAGCGACAGATCCTCTGGACTAGTCATCCCCTGCGCATAGAGACAGCCGACACAACGATGCATTCCCTCGCAGATCTGGCTAAAGCCATCAACCGCTCGACTGTTTACGTGTCGGGTCTGCAGTCGCGGTTCTACCTCCCAGTCATTCGAGGAGCTGGCTATCCAGATTGCTATCAGGCCTTCCTGCAGACCATTGTCTACCTGCGCACGCTCTCGATCTCAGAGGACAAGCTCCGTGATTTGTGGAGAATCGAGAAGAAGCTATTGCAGCTTTTGCACGTCGACTCGACAGGCTCTCCGACTTGGTTCCTCGATTCGTGCGGAGCGATGGCACACCCGAATCGTCGACTGCTCCTGAGCAACTACGACATGAGCGCCGAAGTTCTAGGCAAGGACTTGCAACTGGGACTAAACTTTGCCAACTCCACCCCGGAGTTGTTCGCTAGGCAAGAAATGGGTGAGGATTCGATGCGCGTCCTTAACGACTACCGAAAGCTATTCACCCGGATACGCAACGACGCAGACAAAGAGTTGCCGCAGATCCTCGCTACTGCGGCATGGGCCAGAGAGCGACTGTAGACCTCCCTTCTCAGGAAGATCCCGACTTGATGCGCGGACAAGCAAACCAACGAGGGCACAATTCTAGCCGATGCCCACTCCGTTCGTTTTACTCAATCTCAAGACCCAGCAAAGCGAGGGTGTGTAGCCTTTCTCCCCGTTGCGGGTTGGCTTGAATCGGAGTACTATTAAAACTATCCGCGTTTGAACTTGAGCCCCCACCCACACAGCCATCGCATCAACCGATCCTCAGGCTTCACGCTGATCGAGATCATTCTGGCTATCACGATCTTTATCGTCTTGGTCGCTGCTGTTGTCCCAAGCTACCAAGGCGTAGCTGATGCTCAAAAAGCTCGCCGTCCGGTCAGAGCCCTCCTCGAAATGTCGAAAGAGGCCCGCCGCCTAGCGATGATTGAGGGCCGCCCCTACCAGATTGTCTTCGACGAAAAGGGCTTTCGCGCGACTCGGTATTTCAGTGCCTATGCCGAACAAGCCGACCTCGCCGATTTCTTGGCAGAACTAAACTTAGCCAACGATGCAGTCGAAGCTACACGTAGCGACCTCGTCGAAGACGAACCCAATTCGCTCGAAACCGCACTTGGGATTCCTGACCGCTACTCCGATCGGCAACTGGCAGCAGCCTACGAATTCGAAGACGGATACCGCTGTGAGATCTACCTGTGGGGCGAAGCTGAACCCGTCCCGATCGAAGGCGCACTGACCCGAACGTGGATCTTCCAACCCAACGGACTCTGCCAACCACTGCGGGCTCGATTTATCCGAGAGAAATCGTTCTTCGAAGTCACCTTCAACTCCCTCACTGGCGACATCATCCGCGAGCGATCAGGTTCAGAATAGCCCGCTGCATTTTCATCCAAAAACGACGCACCTTGAGCCCGAGTTCATCCACAGCACCCACCTACCAACGACAGCTTCGGCGCAGCCGTCGAGGAGGTTTCGTGCTGTTTGAGGCCCTACTTGCTCTAATCATTTTCTCGGTTGCCGTGGTCGGGATTGCCCGAGCTCTCAACACGGTCATTAGCACAAGTTCTACCCTGTCACAGGAACGGGTGATGCGGATGAACCTGGAATCGTTTCTAATGGAAATCCGTGATCGAGAGATCGCAGAAATGAACGCCGAGATTGCCGACGAACAACGCGGCATCCTATATTCTGCGATCGTCCAAGAGATGCCGATGACCAATGTCGAAGGCAAGGAACTCAGCGACCTCTATCTCCTCACTGGCACCGCGACGTGGCCGGGCAGCGGCGGCGAGCAAGAACAGGTTAGTGCGGAACTAACCATCTACCGACCGAGGGGGGGCCGATAAAAATGAAGATCGATTGTCGTCCGTTCCACTCCCGGGCCAAGGCAGGTCTGACGCTGTTCGAGGTCATCATCGCGATGATAGTGATCTCGCTGTTAACTGGGACTGTCTTCGCCATTGTTGCCAGCGCTGTTCGAGCAACGAGTGAAGTTGAAACAATTAACAAGGAAGCCGACGAGGTTCACGCCTTCGCCTCCCTGTTGCGAAAGACCTTCACATCCCTCCCTTCCGACGCCCGTGTCCGAATCAATATCAACGACGAGGGCCCTCCGCTTCTTCAGACTCTCAGGCTCGATGACGTGCCGACCGCATTTTCTTTCGGCTCTAAGCCCGCCAGCTACGAAAAGCTCCGGATCGGCATGGTTATTCAAAGTGACGAACCATCAGAAGACGGATCACTCCTTTACACTGTCGGAGTCACCCGCACCGACATCCTATCAGACGGCGTCGAATCTGGTATCGTCGTAACTGATGACGACGAGGTGTTACTCGCTCCCGATGAGAATGGTCGCTACTGGCTGCCTCTCATTCGCAATGTCACCTCACTAACTTGGCGGGTCTACCTCGAAGACAAAAAAGAATGGACTGAGGAATGGCAAGAAAAAGAATTTCCCGACCTCATTGAAATGACCTTGCTCAAAGCCGGCAGTTCATTGCCATTTCGGGTAGTCTTCGCACCAGCCGAAGGCGGCGGTGAGGAAGGCTAGATCCAGAACAGACCGTGAGAATTCAGCCACCAGAAACTCAGATCACATCAGCCCGCCAGCAACGCGGAGCCTCACTATTGGTTGTGATCTGGGCATTGATATTCATGGGAATCACCATGGCGGGATTTCTCCAATACTCCCGAGTCAGCGTCTCGGGCCACGTTGCAGAAGCGAAGCGTTTTAAGGCGCGGATGGCAGCCGAGTCGGGCATTGCTCTAGGGCTGCACCCGGACATCCTACCCGGAGATCCGCTGCTTTTCACTCCGGTCGACGCCGACACCCAGCGGTTGATTCGGGTGACCAGCGAAGCTGGGCGGCTCAGCTTACAGACCGCCGACATCGAACCTTTCCCCGAAGTCTTCGCTGAGTTGTTTCAAGTGTGGGGGCTCGATCCGACGTCGGCCATCTCCATCGCCGAAGCAATTGCAGATTGGATCGATGAGGACGACGAGGTGCGCGACTCTGGTGCTGAATCAGAATACTACACTGGGTTGGGGCGGCTCGATCTACCGCGCAACGACACTTTTTCATCACTAGAAGAACTCTTGCTCGTTCGTGGTTTCGATAAAATCGATCGAATTAAACCTGACTGGCGAGACTATCTGACACTACACGGTGACGGCGTAATCGATTTTAACGCCGCGAGCGCGGAAGTGATCGAAGCTGCAACCAGAGCTAGCCAAGGCGATATCGAGCGCCTCATCCAGAAACGCTCGGGAGCCGATGGCATTCCTGACACGACCGACGATGAGCCTTTCGCCGACGTCGAGGAAGTTCAGCAGATCCTTGGTCTGAACGATGAAAACTGGGAAGAAGTTGCTGAAAAAGTCACGGTCGATAGCCCCTACCGACGCATCGAAAGCACGGTAGTCGTCGGAGATTTGCGCTACACCATCGTCGTCGTTACCCAAAGCGATTCTGAAAGCGGCGACACGAGCTTTCTGGCGCGTTACGAATATTAGGCACAGGAACCAACATCGTCTCTCGTTGCTTGCTACGAAACTGGCTCGATCATAGAGAGAACTGATCGGTCAATCACACCAGCATCGGCATCATGAAAGAAGTAGACATTTTTTGGTTTCGGAGAGATCTCCGGCTCAATGACAACGCCGGTTTGTATCATGCCCTGCGGTCTGGTAAACCGATTCTTCCGCTGTTTATTTTCGACCGCGCCATCTTGGATAAGCTGTCCAACCGCGACGACGCTCGAGTCACGTTTATCCACAATGCGGTCACTCAAATGAAGGAGGAGCTCGAAGCGATGGGAGCGACGCTTTTAGTCAAGTTCGGAAAGCCACTTGAGGTCTGGCAGGAAGTTCTCGACGAGTATCAAGTCGGCACGGTTTTCACCAATCGCGACTATGAAGCCTACGCCCAAAAGCGGGATTCAGAGGTCGAAACTCTGCTCGATAAAAACGAGATAGCCTTCAAAACTTTCAAAGACCATGTGATCTTCGAAGGCGATGAAGTACTTAAAGACGATGGAACACCCTACACGGTCTTCACTCCCTACAGCCGCAAGTGGCAGGCGCGTCTGGACTCCGAAAAGACAACCGAGTCATTCTTTCTCAAGAGCTATCCTTGCGACAAATACTCTGATCAATTTCTCCGTCGCTCTCCCCTACCCTTACCATCACTTACGGAACTTGGGTTCGAGGAGACATCGATCGATCTTCCACCCGCTCAGGTGTCCCAGAAACTGATCAAAGGATATGCCGACCAGCGAGACTATCCAGCGACTAAGGGAACGTCGCGGCTGGGAGTCCACTTTCGATTTGGCACCATCAGCATTCGTGAGAAGGCTCGAAAAGCCGCACCACTTTCCAGCATCTACCTCAGCGAGCTGATCTGGCGGGACTTCTATTCGATGATCCTTCAACACTTCCCGCATGTCGCTGAACGGCCGTTCAGACAGAAGTATGAATCGATTGCTTGGAGAAACGACGAAGACGAATTCCGTGCTTGGTGCGAAGGCGTTACCGGCTACCCACTCGTTGATGCAGGGATGCGCGAACTCAATACTACGGGATTTATGCACAACCGAGTGCGGATGGTCGTGGCTAGCTTTCTCACCAAGCATTTGCTGATCGACTATCGTTGGGGAGAGGCGTATTTCGCCGAGAAGCTCTTAGATTTTGACCTAGCTAGTAACAACGGCGGCTGGCAATGGGCTGCTGGATGCGGGACAGATGCTGCTCCCTACTTCCGGATCTTCAACCCAGAATCACAGATGAAGAAGTTCGATGCCGACGGCGAGTATGTGAGGAAGTGGGTGCCAGAGTTTGGAACATCTGATTACCCACAACCAATCGTCGTCCACAAGGAAGCTCGGATTCGCTGCCTTGAGACCTACAAAGCTGGTTTGGAGAAGGCTTGATTAGTCGGAGACTCGTTGTCTCCCGATTAAATTCAGAACCAAAATGAAGCGCCGAATCCTCAAGCTCTCGCTGTGGCTGGGTGCTGCTCTTTTCGCGTGGCTCCTGACCACGGGAATTGTGATTTGGAACTTCGGTAGCAACGATTATTCCAAGCCCTCGGACTGCATCATTATCCTCGGCGCGGCGGCGTAGAGACGCGATCACGAACAACCAAACAGAACCTGACTGAGGCCCAGGCCGTCATGGATTCAGCGGGACTGAAATCGGCAATTATTGTGAGCGACCCGTTGCACCTAAAGCGCGCTTCAATGATGGCGGAAGACCTTGGGATCTTGGCGGTTACCTCCCCAACGCCAACGTCACGCTATCGGTCGCTAAAAACCAAACTCGGATTCCTTGTTCGGGAGATCTACTTCTGCCACCACTACATGGCTACGGGTCATTGATCGAAAACCTTCTACTTCTTCCCGCTAACCAGCTTTCTGTCGAACTCTCGGATGGCGACATTTGGAGACTAGCCTATGGATTCGATTCGAGCGTTCCGGTCACCAGGCCAAATTTCTCCAGCGCACCGACCTGATCGGCGACACGAGCAGCATCGCTTTTACCGTCGAGCAAGGCCCGGTAAGACCGGATCGTTGCCAGAGTGCTGGCATGATCCTGATCGAGTAGTTCGACCCTAAAACACCCGATCCCAGCCCCACGGAATCGATCGAGGAAACCTGCCCCGGTTTGGGAACGACCGTTAAACAATGTGTTTCGGCAACCGACGTCCGCCTTCAGCGTATGAAGCTGCCCGACGCGATCGCGAAGTTGGACGTGATGTTTTTCACACGGATGACCACAGTCGAGATAGTTTTTTCCGCTACTCAAGAAGGTGCAAAAAACGCAATGCTCCATGTGAAACATCGGCATGTGATGATGGAGAACTAGCTCAAACCATTCTGGAGGCGAGCCTCCAACGAGTCCCGATACTTGCTCGATATTCAGATCGTGTGAGATCGTCAAGCTATCCAAGCCGGATTCGATCAAGATCCGCGCGGTGATCGGATTCGCGACGTTCAGAGAGAAGTCCCCGGCCAACTGAAAGCCGTGATCGCCACCAGCGAAATGCCGGATGGCGCCCAGATTCCTAATCAGCACGCCATCAGGTTGGGCACGTTCGATCAGTCGGAAATAGCCAGATTCACCCGATTTCTGAATGCGAGGTGTTGCGAGAAAAACAGGGATTTCACTACCGACTTCATGCTCACGAACCAACGGCACCGTGTCGGGCATCTTCCGAATATCTTCGTAGTCGATCAGGATTCGACTGACCACTTCCGGGCCACACTCGAGGGAAGCTTGAAGCTGTTCCGGGGTTCGACAGAGCACGTGTAACGCCGGTGTCTGCTGAGGCGTCGCGTCCAACGGCCGTTCGGGCATCAGGCTCGAGATACCGGCAACTGCTGGGGCATCAACTGGCGACGAGGAATCTGCTGGGGTTGCAGCGACCTCGGCATCGAGTTGTTCGACTAGGTCGCGACGCATGCGATTAAGGGCGCTGACGGGCAACATCAACTCGCCCTCAAGCACCGCTTCGACCTCACCTAAATCCCAAGCCGTGTCCCCCAAACGCCCGAACTGACGACGGATGGTTTCGAGATCAAGGGGGCGGTTGCGGGCGGTTTCGAAAGCAATATCCGACTCCGCTACGATCCCAGGACGGCCGTTGACCTCGACCTTGAGCGGCTCCCCTACCCGACCAGTGACCCGAAGATCGATCGTCGAAGTCGGAACGGCTGACTGTTTCTGCCAGAGCCGCCGAACACGCTTATTGAGAGCCGGATCGTCAGTGCGCCAGACGTCGCAGCCGACGGCAATGGTGGAAGTGTCAATGCGACCTCGTTCGAAGTTGATACGGTCGTCTTGAACTTCCCAGATTCGTCCGCCGGGTTCGTCGTTGGTATCGACTCCGGTCGCAATCACGACTCCGTCTCCGGGCTTAGGAGCGAGGTCGGTTTGGAGATCAAGTTTAAGCCAATCTGGCCCGGTGTCGCGGACGGTTCCCAGATACGAACCGCGCTTTTTACCAAATCGACCGTGAGTCAACCGAGGGTGATCAGCCCCCTCCAACCAACCGGTGCTGAGGCCGCGAGAGAATGTCATCTCCAAGGCGTAGCGGTCATCGCGAGTGACCATTTCTGCTTCGGGCAAACCGAGCGCTTGGTCGATCGCCTTTCGATACACAGCGGTAACCGCTGCGACATATTCGGGGGACTTTAGGCGGCCCTCGATTTTGAAACTCTTCACTCCGGCTTCAACCAATTCGGGAATCAGGTCAACCGCAGCTAGATCTTGAGGGCTGAGCAAGTAACGCTGATCTCCCAGCTCGCGGGTCTCACCATCGACCACCAAGTCGTAAGGCATGCGGCAAGCCTGCGCGCACTCACCACGGTTGGCACTGCGTTGGCCTAAACTTTCGGAGGTCAAACACTGACCAGAATAAGCGACACAGAGTGCACCATGAACAAACACTTCGACTGGGACTTCAGCGGTGCCAGAACCATCGGCAGCCTGTTTGGCGAAGCGGGTAATTTCCTTCAAACTGAGCTCCCGAGCCAGAACTGCGCAGTCCAGACCGATGTGTTCATGCACAAACGCCAGACCTTCTGGAGAGGTGATGGTCATCTGCGTGCTGGCCCGCAGTTCGACGTCAGGAGCCACCTTCCGGGCGAGCTTGGCAAGACCAAGATCTTGGATGATTACGGCGTCGACTCTGGCTTCCTGCAGGGCTCTGAGTTGCGACTCTGCCTGCTCAAGTTCACCGGTGAAGATGAGGGTATTCATCGTGACGAATCCCCTGACGCCGTGGGCGTGGAGGTATTTCATCAGCTCAGGTAGATCCTCCTGCGAGAAATTGTCCGCCCGCATCCGGGCATTGAAAACCGGCAGGCCGAAGAAGATCGCGTCGGCTCCAGTATTCACCGCAGCCCGGGCACAATCCCAATTGCCTGCAGGAGACAGAAGCTCAAGCTCCGCTCGATGACGAGCTGCAACGCGGCCAGACATGATCAGGATGGAGCTTCGGTTTCCGGCAAAATCTCAACGATGTCTGCGAAGTCGATCCCGTCGGCATCGCGCAACACATTCGATCGCCCATACCGAACCGCCCCAGCAGGTGCGTGCAGTAGCTCGCCCAACCGCTCATCGATATGGATTCGAAAATAGGCGCGGGGATGACTGGTATGGTCGATTTTGTAATCCTTCAAAATGGCACCAAGCGGCCGCTCTCCAGAGCGAATCATCGCCTTAATTTCTTCGGGAAACGGCTCCAACTGAATCCCGATCGCACCGAATTCTACCGGGCCATTGTCCTCCGTGCGATGAAGCATCACGGCCCGCATCACCATATCATCCGACGCCTTGACCGAATGAACACGCAGACCGATTTCACTGTTGTGAAAGGCCGCGAGTCGAGGAGTCATGTCCGATTCATGAACCAACAAATGCCGATACGGCTCAGGCATGGTTTCGCCGGGAATGAATGTGACGTCGAATGATGACATCGCGCCCAGAAAGAAATGGAGCGGCATCAAAAAATCGAGCTCCGCGCTTTCCGGCGGGGTCGACTTGGACGGGTTCTCCGACATGATGTGATGAGTAACTGCAGTTGGCTAAGACTACGCGTAACGAGCTCCGCGGTGACGCTCTAGAAAGAATCCGTGCATTGTTCGGTCGATCTGTAGCAAGCCGTCGCGGGTCACGGTAATAATGTCACCGTCGATTTGGGCGAATCCGTCCGCGACCATCTGGGCCAATTGCTTGGCAAAAAACTCACTTGGATCGATACCGAATTTCGCCCGGTATTCGCCGCAATCGACGCTCCCGAGTTTCATGCGTAGAACGAACTCGCGAACGAAACGTTCCTCTGGGTCAGTAACATACGACCGGAACAATCCACGACCTTGGCCGGCAGCTTCTGGCGTGCCGACAACCTGATCAACGTAGGGCTCGATGTTGTGCTGATTCTGTAGGTGAATTCCACCGACATGACCGAACGAAGCCACCCCGATCGGAAGTAGATCAGCGCCTCCGAAAAGCGCATCGCGATAGACAAAATCGTATTTTTCCGGATTCTTCACCACCGTGTAGGCGCTCGTTACCGTGTAGCCTGCTGCAACGAATCGATCGAATGCTTCACTGACCCATCGACGCTTCGTCGCCCAATCAGCAACTGGAGCCGAGGTCTTGCCAGCGTCCTTCATCTCACGGTAGATGGCCGTATTATACGGAATTTCCATCTGATAAATCGTCACCATTTCCGGAGCAAATTCGATGGCCTTGTCGACCGACCGGAACCAATTGTCCTCGGTCTCATCCATCATTCCAGCGATCAGGTCGATATTGATCTGGGGGAAGCCGATATCACGAGCGAAATTGTAGGCACGATCAACTTCGCCTGACCTATGCGCCCGTCCGTTCAGTTCGAGAACATGGTCGTCAAAGCTCTCGATTCCCAGACTCAAGCGGGTAATTCCGATGTCACGAAGGGTCTGTAACTTCTTCTCGTTTAGCGTTCCAGGCTCGCATTCGAAGGCGATCTCTCGGGCTTCGTCCCACGGAAGGACAGCCTTCATTTTATCCGTGAGATCAATCAGCTGAGACGGCGACAAATACGACGGAGTTCCGCCACCGAAGTAAATGTATTCTGGCTTCCTACCAGCGACGTAGGGCTTGGAAGCGTAATACTCCAACTCGCGCATGCTGGAGTCGATGTAAGTCCGAATTTCATCCGCATTCTTATCCGTATAAACCCGGAAATAGCAGAAGTGGCAGCGCTTACGGCAGAACGGAATGTGGTAGTAAACCCCGAGCGGAACAGACGGATCCTGCGGGGGCGCATCCAGTAACTGATCGACAGACTGATTATAAGACGGCGCCCAAAACGAAAACGGCGGATAGTTGGCGACGAAGTAATTACCGGCTTCGGTACTCTCAGTCTCCGCTGTCACGAACCCGATCGCCTTCGACTCAACCTGCTCGCGGAGGGCAGCTTCAGAGTCAGCGGTCTGGTTGGTAATCGGGTTACGTTTGGGTTGTTCGGACATGCTGTTAGGTCTTACTACGAGCTAAACGTTGTTGGCCTATCGCGCGGTCGATTAACTAATCCCGGCGTTTCTTACTCGACTCGCTTTTGTCTCCGGTTGAGTCACTCGGCGGACGCTCAAAAGTACTCGATCCCGAAATCCGCTCTCCGTCTTCTTCTCGCTGACGCGAAATCCGGTTAAAGTCGCGGAACGACCTAAGAAGGAAAGCGATCCCGGCGCTGAACATCACGAAAATCAGCAGCAGGTGAGTCGTCTTCATGTTCATCTGGAACCGGACTCGGCTCATGATTTCGACCCCTAAAACAATGATGCTAATCCCGAACAAGGCCCAAGCCCATTTCTTTGAGGCATCGTAGAACAAGGCGATGACCGAAATGACAAACGGAACAAACAAGATTCCCATCGAAGTTGTCTGCCCCATGCCACCATCTCCACCTCGCCGACCGCGCATCGCACCCGACAGGAGGCCTCCACCATCCGTGCGGACATTGACCGAATCGAAAAAGAAATAGAGTCCGAGTGCAGCTAAAAGGAAGCCTGCACCGAACATAAACAATGCGCCACCACCATCGGTGCCGCCGGGTTTGAGGTGTTCGCCGTTCTGAGACATGAGAGATTCTAGTTGGAGTCCCCCTCCCGGTCAACGGGCGGGTGCCGAAGTTGAACTTCAGCGAAACGCCCTGCGAGAGTCGGCGAGCCCGGAGGTCTCAGCCCTACCATCCCGACCATGAGGCAGGCCGCCCAGAAGACCGCCATTCGACCCAAGAAAACGTGGCATGACCGTCCCCGGTCATAGCCCTTAAAAGCTACGACCGAGACGGTCGTGCCACTTTATCATTCACCGATCAACCGCAGCCGCACGAAAGGTAGGGTCACGAAGTCTCAGCCCGCCGGAGTGAGCCTTAGCGAAACGCCCACGTGCGAGTCGGCGTTGGTTTATAAAAATAAAAAAACCCCGCAGCAGGTGATGCCGCGGGGTCTTTAAAAAATCAGGATTCTACTCTAGGAGCGACCTAGAAGTGAAGCCGAACGAAGGCATTGAAGCCTGTGACGTCCTCTTGAAGGGTCGTAGCCACGCCTATTCCGAGGCTGTGGCTCAGGTGGTAGATGCCGTAAAGATCAATGGCAAGACCGTTGTCATCGTCATCATCATCTGAGTCGAAGCTACTTTCGAGATCGTCCCAACCGACGAATGCGCCGATTTCAAGTGCGGATCCGAGGAGAGCACGAAGGCCGATTTCGATTTCGACGCTGTTTGAATCGATGTCGTCAGCGATGTCGCCAAGGTCAAAATTGCTGAATGCCCAGCCTGCCTTACCGACAATGTCGAGATTCTGAGTCAGTGGGAAGTAACCACCGACACCAACAGTTCCGGTGAAGGAATCGCCATCGATGTCGTCTGCAATTTCATCGAAATCGACAGTCGACCAAGTGCCGTCCGCGAACAGAAAGAGGTTCTGAATTGGAGAGAACGAAGCACCGACGTTAACGCCGTTCCCGTCACCAATTCCGTCGAGGTCAGTGAACGAGTAGCCCGCCTCAATATAGTTGTATTTCAGCTGAGCTGAAGCGTTCCCACAGACAACAAGCGCTGCAGCACCGACAAGAGCAATGATTGTACGTTTAAACATAGCACTTCGTGGATACCGACACCGGAACGTTGGCGCAAGCACTTATTTGAGAAAAGTTAACAATATTGACACCCTAGACATCGAATCCGTCCAGATTTGAGCGAAGTGAGATTCCAAGACGCTTTTCAAATCCGAGCGCGACCTGCTCTCCAAGCCCCAGGACGACCAATAACCGCTCCTAAACCCAACTTGCTAAAACCCACCGATCACCGATCCACTGCCGTCGTCGAGTTCAGTCGGTGGGGGCGCAGTTTGGGTCTGATAGTCATCAGGCAACGTCCCTGGCTGATCGAAATTGCTTGGAGGTGCAGCAGGCATAAATATCATTCCTCCGGGCGCGACGGTTGGAGTTCCCGGATAAAGCGCGGCCTCTTCCAGCCCGACAATCGTGGTTGCCCCCCCTAGAGCTGGAAAGCCATAGGGATCGAGTGCGGGCTGACCATCGGCGAGGTCGGCAGCAACCAGCCCAGCGACCCAATCGGCGGCGGCACCCGGCTCGTTCTGAGCATATTGATTGGCGACAGCAGCAGCGGCGGGTCCGGACAATGCTGGATCAATCGTTTCGACCCATTCGGTTGCGGTCGGCACATCCTCGCGAGCAATGGCTTCGGCACTGACACCAATGATGCCCTGTTGGAAGATCTCGTCTCCAGAGGTCGCCTCAGCCCATCCCATCAGGACTTCGGGGCCAAATTCGACGTAGATCTTGTTCGCCAACAACCCCGCAGCCGCGGCTCGGCCTTGGCCGGGTTGAAGCCCTCGAACCAGAGGCCCGAGTTCGAGCCCGGTTCCTTCCGGAGCACCGAGCACGATGGACATTGCATCCCAGTCACCGAGAGCACCCTGCGGCATGTCTTGTGCCCAAACCAGAGCTCCCTTGAGGTCTCGCTCCGCCCAGTCCGACAGCAAATCACGACGGAGTTCAAGGCGAGCTCCCAAAGTGGTTCCGGGAGCGCTTCGTTCGGTGTAGCGAATCGCGGCTTCGGGCTCCTGCTTGCCCCACTGACGAACCACCCGACGAAATTCAGGTTCATCGAGAACTCGTCCTGAACTGCTTAAAGCGCCAACCGTTGAAGCGTAGTCGCCCGCCTCTGGACGGTCGCCTACCGGATCGCCCTCAATGAGACGAACTTCGACAATCGGATCAGAACCAGCTTGGCCACGCAACCACAGACCCACCACTAGCAACCCGACGGCAAGTGCAGCGATCCCAGCCACCATAGACCATTGGCGCCCAGATTGTTCCGACAGAATTTCCGTTTCCGCCGGAACCGGGAACGCGACAATTGTCCCTGCGATATCGTCTTGGTCGCCCTCTGACAATGCCGGACAGTGCTCAGGCAGTGCTGCCACAATCTGGCGTTCGCGTTCAGTTAATTCCGGATAGACATCGACAAATGCCCTGGCTGCAACCAGCGGATCAACATCCAAAATGGGATCAGGTTTACTCATTGCCAGCAAAAAGGGTTTGGATTTTAGGGTCGCGGCGCAAACGCTCACGAGCATGCTCAAGGGCTCTCTTCAGACTAGCTCTAGACGGACAAGCCTGGCCGCGTTGCTTAAGAAGTTTCGGAACATCGGCTAGTCGCAGTTGCTCAGGCAATTGGTCAGCCATTAGTTCCACAAGCAGACGCTGATTTCCGGGCAGCGATTCAGCGACTTTTCGCAGGTGAGCACGAAGCTCTTCAATTTCGACCTGTTCGATAACCGGCATTTCCTCGTCGCTGATCGTCTGTCCATACTCGTCCTGAAACTCATCTAGACTCAGCGGGTCAGCATAGCCCCCTCGTTTGGCAGCCGTCTTTTTTCGATAGACGTCCTTCGCCCGCCGGTCAGCAATCACCAGAAGCATCGGAATCAAGTCACTCCCTCCCCCAGCAAAACCGTCCTCGGAAAGTTGTCGGTGAAGATCGACATAGGCGCAGGTCACAGCCCCACAGACCTCATCATCATCGAGCCCTGCATGCCTGCGCACAGCAAATTGAACGCAGCGCTGCCGACAATTGACCCAAAGCCACGACACAACGGCATCCCACTGCCTCTCTCTTAAAAGGGAGGCAAGCTCTGCCGTATCAGGCCCCAGCGGAGATTGATCGGAATGTTGATAGGAAATGCTCAAGTGTGCGGTTGTTACTCCTTTCAATCGCGAAGCACTCCAAGGTGGCCCCTAAGATACGCGAAAATCACTGCCGAGTGCTAAAAAACGACGCAGTCGAAACCGCGAAAGTGGAGACATCTCAAAAAAATCTGCACCTGCTGCATCGGTTGATGGTTGAATAGGCCAGCCCCTGCCTCCAGCTCCAAGTTTCCAATCTGACCCAACACCTTGTCCGAAATCACCAGCCAATCTTCGACTTCCGAACGCGATGGGATTATCGGCTTTTTCGCCCGCAATGGCGTTGCCGCGAATCTGCTGATGTTCGGCATCGTGATCTGGGGCCTGCTGACGCTGTTTTCCGGCAAGATCGGCGTCGAAATCTTCCCGGAATTTCAGAGCAATACGATCTCGATTTCCGTCCCCTATCGAGGCGGAACTCCAGAGGAGGTCGAGGAGTCTGTGGTGGTTCGAATTGAGGAAGCCATCTCCGATGTTGAAGGCATCGAGCGCATCACCGCCGAAGCCCGATCGAGCAGTGCCTCAATCATGGTCGAGGTCGAGGAGGAGTACGACCGCAACGTGGTGATGAACGAGATCAAGGCGGCCGTCGACTCGATATCTCAGCTTCCTGAAGAGGCGGAGCGCCCTAAAATTTCGTTCGCTGAACGCTACAATTCAGTGGTCAACGTCGTCTTGTTTGGCGACCTAAACGAACGCGATTTCCGAGCCTTGGGTGAGCAGATCCGTGATGAAGTTGCCAGCCTGCCCAGCATCACCAGCGCCGAGCTCCAAGCCGTTCGACCACCCGAGCTGGCGATTGAAATTAGTGAATCGACCCTCCAACAATACGGGCTGACCTTCGACCAAATTTCACGGGCTGTTCGCAGCAGCTCGATCGATTTAACCGCTGGTACGCTGAAGACCGTATCAGGCGATATCGTGCTTCGAACCAAAGGCCGAGCCTACCGAAAAGCTGACTTCGAAGCGATCACGGTAGTCACTCGCGATGACGGTAGCCGGCTAACATTGGCCGACATCGCCGACGTCCGAGACGGTTTCGATGAGAATCCGTTTTGGGCTCGATTCAACGGCAAACAAGGCGTCCTGATCGCGGTCGGACGCGAAGGAAATCAGAATGCCATCGAACTGGCCAGTGAAGTCAAAGACTACCTCAACGACCGCCGCGCGACCCTGCCTTCCGGAGTCGACATCGACTATTGGAGCGACATGTCTCGGATCGTCAAAGGCAGGCTGGAAATCCTCTACGACAGCGCCTTAAAGAGCATCCTTCTGGTGTTTCTCGTACTGACGCTGTTCCTGCGGCCAAGCCTGGCGTTTTGGACGGTGCTCGGAATTCCGATTTGCTTCCTAGGCGCGATCGCGATGATGCCTTGGCTCGGTGTCTCGATCAATATCATCAGTCTGTTTGGCTTCATCTTGGTTCTCGGAGTCGTGGTCGATGATGCGATCGTGACGGGAGAAAATATCTACACGCACCAGCGCCGAGGAAGTGATCCGCTAACCGCCTCGATTGTCGGCACGAAGGAAGTCACGACACCCGTTGTTTTTGGAGTTCTGACGACCATCATCGCGTTCACTCCTCTTCTGGCGGCGAAGGAAGGAATGGCTCGCGCGTTCTCCCATATCGCGCTCATCGTGATTCCCGTGCTGTTGTTCTCGCTGGTCGAATCCAAGCTGATTTTACCGTCTCACTTGAGCCACAATTTGCGCCACGGGGTTCGGAACATCCTCAAGTTTTTCTTGTTCCCCGATGCTCTACTCCGGCTGATGCGGAAGGGTTACGGATTCTTCGAACGGTTCCAAATTCTCATCTCCCGTGGGCTTGAACGTTTCATCAAAAAAGTTTACCAACCAGCACTCAACCTCGCCCTCGAATACCGATATCTGACTCTAGCGATCTTCGTTGGTCTGTTCATTCTGCTAGTTGGAATGATGAAGGGCGACCGCATCCAACAGGTGTTCCTGCCCCGCGTCCAAAGCGAGCGGGCGACTTGCCGTTTGCGGATGCAGGAGGGCACTCCGTTCCTGGCTACCGAAGCTGTCGTTAATCGCATCCAGCGCGCGGCTGAAGAGCTGCGCGATGAGCTTCACGAAGAGAGCGGCGAGGTCGTTATCAAGGACATTATGAGTGTGGCCGGCGGCGAGAGCATCGGCTCATCGAGACGGAAAGGTTCGACCGGCAAAAACGAAAGCGGTGAGTGTGTGTTCTACATCGTCGAGCCAGAAAATCGCACGCTACAAATCACCACGACCGAAATCGCCAACCGCTGGCGCGAAAAAATCGGGCCGGTCAAAGGGGCTAAGGAGCTCCAATTCCGAGCCGAAATCCGTCAAGGCGGCGACCCTCTCGATATTCAGTTGGTCGGTCCCAACATCGAGCAACTTAACCTCGCCACCGGTGAGCTGCGCAAATACCTCGCCACCTACGATGGAATTTTCGACATCGGAGACTCGCTCGACACCGGCCGGGACGAAATCCAACTCCGCATCAAACCCGAAGCCGAACAGTTCGGGCTGACGATGAGCGATCTCGGCAGACAAGTCCGGCAAGCATTCTACGGAGAGGAAATCCAACGCGTTCTCCGTGGGCGCGACGAACTCCGAGTCATGCTGCGCTATCCAGCGGAAGAGCGGAATTCGATCGCGTCGCTGGAGAGAATGTATATCCGGACTCCGACCGGCGATGAAGTCCCATTCAGCTCAGTCGCTGAGGCTCACATGGAAGTCAGTTTGCCCCGTATCAGGCGGATCGACCGAAAACGGGCGATCAATATCACGGCGGATGCGGACAAGCAAAACGTCGATCTTGATTCCGTTCGCGAAGACATTGGCACCTTCCTCGATGGAGAATTCGCCCAACGTTATCCTGGTGTTGGCTGGTCAATGGAAGGCGAAGCCCGTGAGCAGCGCGAGACCCAATCCTCTCAGAAGCGAGGTCTTCTCGTGGTCATCCTCCTGATCTACGCTTTGCTCGCTATTCCGTTCCGCAGCTACGTCCAACCACTGATCGTAATGAGTGTGATTCCGTTCGGGATTTTAGGCGCGATTGCTGGCCACATGTATCGCGACGGCATGCCGGTCAGTCTTCTAAGCGCATTCGGAATGCTCGCGCTGAGCGGAGTGGTGGTGAACGATTCGTTGGTTCTCGTCGACTACATCAACCGCAAAACGCGCGACGAGTCGATGAACATTTTCCAAGCCGCGAGCAGCGGCGGCGCCCGGCGTTTCCGAGCCATCATGCTAACCAGTATCACGACCTTCGCAGGTCTGATGCCACTGATTCAGCTCAAAAGCACCAACGCCCAATTCCTGATCCCGATGGCCGTTTCGCTAGGCTACGGCATTCTATTCGCGACGCTGATCACGCTGTTTCTGGTGCCCGTTCAGTTCCTGATTCTAGAGGATATCAAGGCGCTGTTTACCGGCGATACGAGACGGAATAAACAAGGCGAACCTGAATAAAACCTCTACTGATCGCGCAGCCATAGTCATCGAAGAGCAGGATTGAAAGCCTCCAGAAGATCAACTTTCGCCCCGTTCTGGTCATTTTTTTCTGTCTCTCGACCCGTCAATATCTTAACACATACGGAAGTAAATCTAGCACATGTCAGACCCAACAAATCCGACCGTTCGCTTGAGCATTATGATGTTCCTCCAGTTTTTCGTCTGGGGGTCTTGGTTTGCCACGGCTGCCTTGGCGCTGGGAGCGAACGGACTCGGCGGCTCGACAGGTGGGGTTTACGCCGCCGCACCGCTCGGAGCGATCTTTGCTCCGCTGTTTTTAGGGATCATCGCTGATCGCTTCTTCCCCTCTCAGGTTGTGATGGGCGTGCTGTTCCTTCTTGGCGGAGTCTTCCTCTGGCTCGCCCACGGCGCCGCAGTCGCTGGCAATGGTGCGTTGATGGTCAACTACTCGCTCGCTCACCTGCTCTGCTACATGCCAACGCTCGGTCTGGGCAACACAATCTCGTTTTCCAATCTCAGTCGTTCGGCATTCCCGAAAGTTCGCGTCTGGGGAACCATCGGCTGGATCGCAGCAGGTCTGTTCGTGGGAATAAAGGGCTGGAGCAACGGCCTAGAAATTCTTCAGGTCGGTGCCGTTAGCTCACTAATTCTCGGCGTCTACTCGTTCTTCCTTCCACACACGCCACCGCCGGCAAAAGGACAGCCGATCAATGCCCGGGCGCTGTTCATGGTCGATGCCTTCAAACTACTGGCCAAACCCGCATTTTTTGTCTTCATGCTGTGCTCGCTACTGATCTGCATCCCGCTGGCTTTCTACTACGGACAGACGAGCAACTTCCTCGGTCACTCCGGCTTCGTCCAGCCAGCCGCTAGCATGACGATCGGCCAAATGTCCGAAATCGTCTTCATGCTGATGATCCCGTTCTTCTTCCGCCGCCTCGGGGTGAAATGGATGATCATGATCGGCATGCTCGCTTGGGTGCTCCGCTACGTTTTGTTCTCCTACGGCGCCCCCGACCAGACGCGCTGGATGCTTTTCCTCGCCATCGCTCTCCACGGAATTTGCTACGACTTTTTCTTCGTTACCGGCTTCATGTACACCGATTCCGTAGCCCCGAAACAGATCCGGGGTCAGGCCCAGAGCCTGCTAGTTTTCTTCACCCAAGGCATCGGAATGTGGATCGGCTACAAGGTCGCGTTTGGTGCTTTCGGAATCGTCAAAAAAGCTCCCCCACTCGATCAAGTCGCCGCTCTTGGAACCGCCGTCGATGATGGTCGCGAGAAAGTCGAGATCACTGAACTTGAGCGACTCGGCCAAATGTTCACCGTCGATATGCCAGCAACCGTCGATCCCGAACTGATCACCAGCGGCATGGAACAGTGGAGAGCCTACTGGATGTATCCCGCTGTCTTCGCACTGATTGTTGCGGTGATCTTCTTCGTTGGATTCTGGGACAAAATGGAAGTCACCGACAAAGACAACGGCTAAGGGCTGGCGGGAGTCACTTTGACGTGGCAGCCCGCCGCACTGGCTGCTTTCCGAGGGACTGACGACGCACTTCGGGAGATCGATCACCAGGCTCCAGCCATTAGTCATTCGGCCACTTCTGGAAGTGTGACACCAGACAGTTCAGTCCTCGGAAGCACGATCGTTTCGATCTTCTCGCCCGCCAACTGGGCGTTAGTGGATGCTCCCCACCCCGCTACCAACCAGACGGCGCAGACCAACCCACGCGACCGACTTATCTGGGATCTATTCTACCGTATGTAGGAAAGATCGGATCGCTGGCCAAATTCGTCAAGTGAACCGCGAGGCATTGCTATCGATTCAGAAAAAACGAGCCCGAGAACACCTCCAACAAAACCATTGACAATTAAGACAATCATATAGTTAATATGTCTTAACCAATTGCTGCCCAGCATGAAGTCTCAAAAACACCTCACCCGGTTCACATACTCATCCTCTGATTTCCGAGGCTGGCGGTTGGCATACAGCCGGGCAGGGAGAAGCTTTGTGAAGTATTTTTCCGACAAAGAATACGGGACCGCAAAAAAATCTCTCGATGCGGCCAAGACGGTGCTCGATCAACTCAAGACGATCCTTGAGGCAATCCCACCTCAAACGAGTCTCCAGCGGTTAGGTGAGACCACCGAAGATTCCGATCATGTGCCTGGTGTCTACCTCGGCAAGCTCAGTGGTCGCAACGGAGCAACCGCCGGCGACGCATGGATCGCCTCATGGCGCTGCGACGGCCGGCGCATCACCCGCAAATTTTCCGTGGCCAAATACGGCAGCGCCCCAGCCCGCTCTCTGGCAGTGAAGGCTCGCCGTCAGGCCGAAAAAGACATGGGCCGTGCGGTCGGTGTGAACGAAATCCGTCAACGACTTCAGAAAGCCGAGAAGCTTCTTTCGGCCTAAAAAAGACACCACAATATCTAGTAAATCGAATTCCGGCAACCACAACCCATTGTGGAAGCGACAGGATTTCGCTTGTTGTGTTGTACAGAATCGGCTAGGAAAGGATTGTCAGAACCATCAAGGTTCGTCTCCTTCCCTATCCCTTAATGCATCTTAAGAATCTCTCCCTGCAGGGTTTCAAATCCTTCGCTGACCCTACTGTCATCGAGTTCCACAAGGGCGTCACCGGCATTGTCGGACCGAACGGCTGTGGAAAATCGAATGTCGTGGATGCTATTCGTTGGGTTCTCGGTGAGACGTCCGCCAAGGCCCTCCGTGGTGGTGAGATGGCTGATGTCATCTTCAATGGTACTGACCGCAGGAAGCCGGTCAACATGGCTGAGGTCATATTGACCCTGACCGATTGTGAGCAGGCTCTGGGTGTCGACTTCAACGAGATGTCGATTGGTCGCCGAGTGTTCCGTGATGGCTCTTCGGAGTACCGCCTCAATGGCAAAAAATGCCGCCTGAAAGACATCATGGATGTCCTGATGGACACCGGTATTGGGCGCACCGCCTACTCCATTATGGAGCAGGGCAAAATCGACATGCTGTTGTCATCGAAGCCCGAAGATCGGCGTTCGGTTTTCGAAGAGGCGGCCGGTATCACCAAGTTTAAGAGCCAGAAGAAGGAGGCTCTTCGAAAGCTCGAATACACCGAAGCAAACTTACTACGGATCGAGGATATTCTGGCCGAGGTGAAGCGCCAAATGGGCAGTCTTCAACGCCAGGCGCAGAAGGCTCGGCGCTATCAGGCACTGCTCGACGATGTTAAAGTTCTCGACAGTCACCACAGCTATCGCCAATTCGAAAGCTTCCAGGCAGAGCGTGCCGAGTTGGAAAATTCGCTTGGTTCTCTTCAGGCAGAACAGGCCGACTTGGAGACGAAAATTGCCGAGGGCGACGAGTCGATGGACAGCTATCGGAAAGGATTGGCCGACCTCGAGTATGAAGTCGAGCGCCAGCGCGAAGAGGTCACGACTCGCGAGTCAGCGATCCAAGCGGCAGAGTCCCGGCTGGCATTCAATGAGGAGCGCAAAAAGGAGCTGACCGAATTCATCGACACTTCGTCCGGCGACTTGGACGGCCTCCAAACGCGGCTCTCTGAGCAGCAAGCTGAACTCAATCAGGCCGAGGGAGCCTTGGCCGCCGTGGTCTCTAGCCTGATGCAGCAGCGCGACAAGTTCGAGCAGCAATCGGGCGAGACGCAGCGCCTCAGGGAACAGCGCGGGGCTCTCGAACTTCGCAGTCACCAAATCAACACTCAGCTCAAAGCCCTCGAAGAAGAGCAGATTTCCAATGCGGCCAAAGTCGAGAGCAGTGAGTCCCAGTTGGCGGGCGACCGTGAACGACTGAGCTTTCAGACTAAAGAGGCAGAGTCACTGGCGATCGAGCAAGTCGAAAAGCAAGAAGCGGCTCTCAGGCTGAGCGAAAAAGTTTCCGAAGCCGAGCGGCTTCTCGAAGCCAAACGTGAGGAACTGACAGAAACTGAAGTCGCCCACCAAGAAGCCGAGGCTTCACTTCAGGTGATTCGCCAGGAGGTCAACCAACTGTCCGGCGAACACACTTCGAAAGCATCTCGCAGGGACGTCTTGAAACAGCTCATCGCAGAAGGCGAAGGCTTGCAAGGCGGCACCCAAGAAGTGCTCAAGGGGCTCGACAATCCGGAGTTTTTCAAGAACGGCGTCCGAGGGGTTTTAGGATCCTTCATCCAAGTCGATGACGCATGCATCGGAGCTGTTGAAGCGGCGCTCGGCGGCCTTCTGCAAACCGTCGTGGTGTCAGATACGAATCTCGCTGAGTCGATCATCGAGACCTTGACCGTCAACGAGCTGGGAACGGTTTCACTGCTGTCGGAGGACTTTATCACGCTCCGAAACGAAGGGCAGATGATGACCGTCCCAGATGGCGCAATTGCTTGGGCGCTCGATAAGATTAAAGTCCACGACAGCGTTCGCGGCCTCATGGAGTCCTTGCTCGGCGACGTCCTGATTGTCGACGATCTGTCGGTCGCGATGCGTCTGAAGCCACAGATGGGGCGCACCGCCTTCGCCACCCCTCGCGGAGAGTTTATCTCTAGCGATGGCGTGATCTCGGGAGGAAAGAGCAAAGAGGAAGGTTCCCTTCTTCGCCGCGAAAACGAAGTGCGCGAGCTTGAAGTCGATACCGCAGCTCTACAGCGCAAACTCGACCGCCAGTCGATCTCGCTCGAAGAAGAAGAAGCTCGCATGGTTGATGCTCGCGGCCAGGTCGAAATCCTCCGCCGCAACATCCAGCAGCAGCAAGTCGACCTCTCTAACCTTCAGGGTCAGTCATCGGGAACCGAGAGCGAATTGCACCAGGTCAGCAGCAAGCTCGAAGCCCTCGAATGGGAGCGGGCGGAAATCCAGAAGCGGCTCGATCAAAACTCAGAAGGCGTCGATAGCATCAAGCAACGCCAAACAGAACTCGAAACACAGATCACTGGTCTGCGGGACGAACGCGATCAGAAAAGTCGCGAACTCGAAGACGTTTCCCATCGCGAAACCGAGTCCGCCGACCAGTTGTCCCGGATCAAGACGGCGTTGGCAGTCGAAGAGAACGCCCGTCAGAGTTTAGAAGAGCAGAAGAACCCAATCTCGCATCGACTCGACGAGTTCCGCGGTCTGATTCAGCGCCGCAGTGACGATATCACTCTCCACAAAGAGCGGATCCAACAGGCCGATGAGGAATCCACTGAACTGACAGCTCGTGTCGAAGGCGATCGCTCAGAGACCCAGCGATTGCGCGAAAGTCTGAATGGCCTCGACGAGCGCAAACGTGAACGCGCCAACGAACTGAACGAGCGCGAGCGGGTGCTATCGCAGCAACGCTCTCGTCTGAGTGAAATCGGCCGAATGGCTGGAAAGGAAGAAGTCGGCACGACCAAGATCGCCTTGAAGATGGAAAGCTTGGAGGAGACGATGCGGGAGCGCTACCAGATCGAGCTTCGCGCTTTCGAACCTGATACCCACGCCCTTCTTCTCTGCATCAATCAGCAGAAGATGGCGCATGAGCGTCTGCAGAAACGACGTGCCAGCATCGCCAATCGCGTCATCGACGACCAGGACGAAGAGAGCACGAGCGCCAATGAAGAGGCAGTCGCCGAAGCGGTCGCAAACTCCTCAGAATCCGAGCAAGTCGAAGACTCTGAAGCGGTCGTGTCCGAACACTCTGAGGCTGATGTCGAAGCTGTAGCTGAGGCAGTCGCGAATGACGGAGAGCAAATTGAAGCTCAGGTTGAAGACGCGACCGAGAATGCTGAAGGCGACACGGAAGACAGCAATAACGAAGAGATCGAAGGTCTCGAGCCGCTCGGACAGCCGGACTGGGAGTTCGTTGAAATGGCCGCTGGAGAGCTCCGTCAGCGCCTTGAATCCATCGGCACCGTCAATCTCGATGCGATCACCGAATTCGAAGAACTCGAAGATCGATTCCGCCACCTCGACGAGCAGTTCACCGATTTGGTCAACGGAAAGGAGGAGCTTCTCCGCGTCATCGCGAAGATCAATACCGAGACCCGCCAGCTGTTCACCAACACCTTCGAGCAAGTCCGCGCCAACTTCCAAGATGCGTTCAAAGAACTGTTCGGATCTGGAGCCCGCGCCAATCTGGTATTGGTCGACGCCGACAACCCACTCGAATCAGGAATCGAAGTCATCGCCAAACCTCCTGGGAAGAAGCTTCAGTCGATTAGCTTGCTTTCAGGTGGTGAACGATCAATGACCGCGGTCGCCCTGCTGTTCTCGATCTACATGGTCAAACCGTCGCCGTTCTGTGTGCTCGACGAGTTGGACGCACCACTCGACGAATCGAATATTAGCCGATTCCTGAAGATGCTCGATCGGTTCATCGACCAGAGCCAGTTCATCATCGTCACTCACAACAAGCGCACGATGCGTCGGGCCGATGTGATGTATGGAATCACCATGGAAGAGTTCGGTGTGTCGAAACCAGTCGGCATGAAACTCCGCAACGGCGGCCGAGTGGACAATCCCGACTCCGAAATTCCTACCGCACCTTCTGGCGACGACAGCGACTCACAGCCAATCACAGACTCGGGAATCCCAGCGCTAGCCGCTGCCTCGACCGAATCCGGTGAAGATTCCGACGACGAAAACTACCCGCCTGCGCCAGAGCCGAGTGACGACGACTAAGATAAAATTGAGCTAGCTTCCGTCGCAGCCTTTGGCAAGTCTGGACGAAGAACTTGAGAAGCTCTCTGGCGGGTTCATGACTCGCGGGGAATCTGCAGCAGGCCGAGGAACTCTTGGAAGCTGGCGCAGATGGGCTCGAATGGCTCGGTCAGATGAATCTCATCGACGGACTTCTGAAGATCCTCCTCGCCTGACTGCTGCCCCCACCACCAGTAAAGACGAGCTTTGGCAGCACCCTCGCAGCCCAGGCGGACGTAGTTCCCACCGAGTTCCCAGGCGATTGGTAGAAACCCCGGATGGTAGCGATCCTTCAGGATTCCCCATCTCGACGTAAAAGTGCAACAGCACGTGGTCGTGGTTGCCGTGTGGATCGCCAGAAACGACTCAAGGTATGGCCATTCGCTCGACGGCATCTAAAAAAGCATATTTCTCAGGAAGACCACCGTTGCCCTGACGTAGGAACTCTAGATAGGCAGTCGGGATCTTGCGCCCAAGCATCTTTTCCGTAGCGGCCAACTCCTCACCGGTGAACGGAGCCTCTGGGTTGGATAGGTACTTCATTCTCCTGAGATAAGCTGCTCTGATCGGTTCCACAATGAGATCCCCTCAAACCTCAAAATGGGAGACAGACCGTTAATTGTGTTCGGCGACGAAAGTGATGGTTCACGGTTTTCTGACGAGCTACTTCCGGTTTGAATCTCATCCCCATATTCGATTGACACCAACCCCGTGACACGTTCAATTGAACATTAATGAGTCCGATCCCACCCACGTTCATCGACTTCTTCGCCGGTAGCGGCCTAGTCAGTGAAGGGGTGAGCCGAACATGCAAGGTCGTTTGGGCTAATGATATCTGCCCTAAGAAGACGGCGATCTACACAGCCAACCACGACAAGGAGCATTTTCACCTCAAGCCGATCCAAGAGGTCTCCGGTAGTTCCATTCCAGAAGCCGACATTGCATGGGGCAGCTTTCCTTGCCAGGATTTGTCTCTGGCTGGAAAAATGATCGGACTTGAAGGAAATCGCAGCGGACTCTTCTGGGAATGGTTACGGGTCATCGGAGAGATGAAAACTCCGCCCAACGTCCTCGTCTTGGAAAATGTTGTCGGGCTCTTAACCAGCAACGGAGGCGAAGACTTCAGAACTTTAATAGCAGCACTCGAAGAGCGTTCCTATCGCGTTGGATCAGCGGTAATGGATGCGTTGGAATGGCTACCCCAATCACGACCTCGGGTTTTCATTGTGGCTGTTAAATGCTCCTTGGATACTTCTGTACTGGAAGACCACGAACCCAACTGGCTGCAGCCTCAATCGATTCAAAAAGCGACCAAAGGAATTCGAAATCATGTGAATTGGTGGATGCCAGTTCCTCCGAAACGGGAATCATTCCTCTCCGATATTGTCGAATGGAACGCCCCAACCTTTGAGCCAGAGCGATTCGATAAACTCTTCTCCCTCGTTCCGAAGAATCACCTAGAGCGGCTACTCAGTATACCACCGAACAAAAAAGTTGTTCTCCCTGGCTACCGACGCACCCGTAAAGGCAAACAAGTCTTAGAACTTCGCTTTGACAATATCTCTGGCTGTCTCCGAACAGCAGAAGGAGGCAGTAGCTGCCAATTTCTGCTTCTCCACCAAGGCGGCGATTGGCAGGGGCGCAAACTAACAGTTCGAGAAGCAGCTCGTCTCATGGGAGCGCCCGAAACCTACCAACTCTCTGAGTCTTACAACGAGTCCTACAGCGCTATGGGAGACGCTGTCGCCGCACCAGTAGTGGATTACCTCGCAGAGAACTTGCTCGTCCCCCTTTCAAAGGCTCCCATTAGAACCTCGGCAACTGCTTTCTCAGGCGGCCTATTGTGACTCATAGTCCGTAGACGCATCGACTGCAGGGCTTCACGCTCTGGTCGTGCTTCAAGAAAGTGAAATCAAAGTTCAGTTCGGAACAAAAATCCGATACCTGAGAGAGCAGAGAAATATCTCCCAAGAAAAATTGGGTGATCTCTGTGGGCTAGATCGAACCTACGTAAGCAGCGTTGAACGCGGAAGACGAAATGTCAGTCTCGTAAACATTTTTCGGCTAGCAAAGGGACTCGACGTCCCCGCCCACGAACTACTTAGCTCAGAAGGGGGTGCAAAATGAGCTCCCTCAACGTTCAAGCTGCCTATGACTACTATCGGGAACACATACTCCGGACTGAGTTCTTCGACCTTCTCGCTGAGCACAATCTAAAGACAGCCGGTTCCATTCCCGGCGTAGCCTGGGAACTTTTCGGTTCTATTCTCACTGGCAAGCAGGGAAGTCCTGGATACGGATCCGATCTAGAAGGAATCGAAATAAAATCAGCCAAAAAAAGGGCGTCGTTTGAATACCAGTATCATTTGAATACAGGAATCAAAAAGCTAGAGGAAGACATTCGGGTAGATCACTACTTCTGCTCCTATGAAGCAGACTACAACTCGTTCTGCGTTTACCACGTGGCTGGAAAGGTATTGGCCGCGCAATACTTCAGCAAATGGATCCCCGAGTATCGAAGAAACTACTCAACTTCGATTCCAGCGTCCAAACGCCGCCAGAGGTTTAGACGAAATATTCCATACGGCTTAGTGAGCAAGACAGGAACAACCATAATGGAGGTGGTTGGAGGAAAATTGCTGAAGGAAGAAAAGAATATAGGGAAAGTCAAAGATTCCTGATTTCTCTCCTCGGCTTCAGAGGGGCTGTCACGCTGACGCACGGAGATCTTAGAAGCGCGGCCTGTGAAAGACCTTGCTGCGAGGCCGTCACGAGATATCACTCTGCTCCAAGACAAACGCTAATCACTTCTCTTCCACACCCGTCATTCGCTCTTTCGCTAGTCGTGCGCGAATGGTTTCGAACTCGGCTTTGATCACTTGCTCATCTTAAGTGAGGTCGCCGTCCTTGAGTTTCAGTCCACCGAACTGTCCGGCGTATCGAGTCAGTTCGGCTTTCGTTCCATTCGGTTTGGTGACGAGAGAATAGTCTTTGTTGCGAACCAGAACTTGGCGATGCCGATACCAAATATAGATCCACTCCTTAGTCCGAGTGTCAGCCTTGTTTTCTAGAATAGGAAGAATGATCACGCCGTCGGCAGGATGATTTGCAGGAGGGTCTGCTTTACCGATCAAGCTGGCCGAAATTCGTGTAGTTACGAACGTTGTATTGTCCGGTCATTAACTTTACCCGCGACGGAGTACAAATAGGATTGGCAAAGCCATTCACGAACCGAACTCCACTTTCTGCCAACTGATCGAGGTGGGGTGACTTGCACGACTCACTCCCGTTCACCGAAAGGGATTCGTAGCCCATATCATCGGCCATGATGAGCACGATGTTGGGACGTTCTTCAGCGACCGCCCCCGCCAAAGCGAGACCGAATAGAAGAAAGGAAAGAATGGAAATCGAAACTCGGAAGTTCATACGATCAGAGCGTTTAGCCAACTTCTCACCTACGACTGATCACGATCGCGTTCAGGCATGATCGCGCAGGCGCCCTTACAGCCGAAAAGCTTGCTTAAGACAAGGCGGTTGCGGCTGATCCACATGTAGAATTTTTCGGCGATCCAGATCACTCCGGGAATCCACAAAAACAATCCGACCGGCACGAGAAGAGGCATCCTCATTCCCAGAAAGCGGATTGCGCGCGCGCCGCGGTGGATCGAGTTTTCTGGTGTGATACAGTGGATGGCCTCCAACAGATCGGCGCGACTAAGATGGGGTGCCTTGGCCGCAGCAGCATCTTCCTGAATCGGCAAGAACTCGACTTTGTTGAGCCAATCGAGCCAGGTCAGCGACTTCATCTGGAAGGTGCAGAGTGGGCAGTCGCGGTCGTAGAGAACAGTGTGCATTTGAGTGTTTGGGAATAGACTAATTACTTAGTCTCGGTCAGCGTCCAAAGCTTCCCGGCAGTCCAATCACAAATCAAAATCTCGCCCGATGCCGTCTCGGAGATCGCAGCAACCTTGAATTTGTTTCGCTCGCCCGGGTCGTAGAGCAACTTGGCGTCGCCGGTCGCTGTTCCTCCGGCATTAACTGGAAGCGCCCAGAGCCGTCCAGTGATGAAGTCACCGAACAGGTAGTTACCCACCAAATCAGGGTGAGCCTTTCCTCGGTAAACGAATCCACCAGTGATGCTCAGCCCCGCGTTGCGACCATAGACGTGAACTGGGTCGATCGTCTCGACTTCATCAGGCTTGTCGTAACGCCGGCCCTGAAAGTCGACCACCCCCTCGCGAAAACTCCACCCGTAGTTACCGCCCGCCTGAATGACATTGACCTCTTCCCACAAGTCCTGGCCAACATCGGCACACCACAGCAACCCCGTCGTCTTGTCGAAAGCGATCCCCCACGGATTTCGCAACCCGTAGGCATAAATTTCTTCACGCAATCCCTCTTTGCCGAAGAACGGGTTCTCAGGCGGAATTCCGTATTCCCGTGCACCATCCTTTCGATCGACATCGATTCGGACAATGCTGCCGTTTAGAGCGAAACGGTTCTGAGCGAGCTGAGCGATGTCGTTCTTCTTCCCGCCATCGCCGAGGCTCCAATAGAGCAGGCCGTCGTTAGGGCCGAAGACAAGGTTTCCCGAATTGTGATTCCAATACGGCTGCGGAACTTCGATCAATACTCGCTCCGAATCCGGGTCGATTTTGCCATCCTGACCGACCAACATTTCCGAAAGAACACTGCGCTTGGGATGCTGGAGTGTGTAGGAAATGTAGAGCTTCCGGTTGTCGGCAAACTTCGGGTGAAACGCCAATCCGAGAAGGCCCTCCTCCCAAAAATGTTTTCGCCCGTCCTTTTCGAACTCGCGGTCACTGATGTCCAAGACCACCTCGGCTTGCCCCGAACTGCGGTCTTCGGGGAGGATGAGGATCTTGCCCCGCTGAGCGATCAGAAACTCGCGGCCAGAACCATCGGGCGGCACGACCAAACCGATCGGCCAATCGACATCTAAGCTCTGGTGCACCTGCTCAATCGAGAAATCGGCATGCGCTCGGGTGATCGAGAAAATTTGCAGGCCAATCAGGCCCGCCGTGACTGAGGCAGCAAATCGGAGTCTTTTCATAGTTCGAACGGGAACGGGACTTCCTTACTAACCCACAATTGCTGGAGCGGCCAGTCTGCAAGCGACTCGAAATGATCTCTACCTAAAACGCGGCGCATTTTCGGGATGCAAAACCCGCTAGTTGGGCCAAGATTCGTCTCACGTCCGATTTTCCACCGGTATGGAACACATCTTTACTCTCTTCACTCTCGTCCTCCTTCAGGCCGTTCTCGGCTTCGATAACCTGCTCTACATCTCACTCGAGTCGAAACGTGCGCCTGAAGCCAGCCGCCAGAAAGTCCGACGCCTAGGAATCGGGCTGGCCATTGTTCTCCGGATCGTTCTTCTATTCGTGGTGATTCAGATGGTCAAACAGCTCGATCAACCGTTATTCAGCTTCGGTGACCCCGAGGTCTACGAACAAGCCCATGCCGAAGCCCACTCAAGCCCAACAGCCGAGGCCCACAGTCCAGAAGTCACTGGGGAACAAGGCGTAGAGGCCGCAGAAAAGAAGCAGGCGTTCACCATGGAATTCTTTGGCAGCTTCAAGTTCGACTCCCTGATCTTCCTCCTCGGCGGTCTGTTCATCCTCTATACTGCGATCAAAGAGATTTGGCACCTGATCGGCGCCGAGATTCATGGACATGGAGAGCGCGAGCCGACCGCTCCTTGGAAGGTGATCACCATGATCGTCATCATGAACTTGGTGTTCTCCTTCGACTCGATTCTCAGTGCCATGGCTTTGAGTGACACCTTCTGGGTGCTGGCGACAGCCATCATCATTGGCGGTATTCTGATGATCGTTCTCGCTGACAAGATTTCGGTCTTTATCGAGAAGAACCGGATGTATGAAGTCCTCGGATTGTTCATCCTATTCCTGGTCGGTATCTTACTGATCTCCGAGGGTGCCCACAAGGCGCACTTGGTGCTGTTCGGTCATCCGATCGACGCGATGAGCAAGGCGACCTTCTACTTCGTCCTCGCCGCGCTCGTGTTAGTGGACATCGTTCAGGGCAAATATCAGAAGAAGCTGATCGCCAAGCAGCGAGCAGCGACCATCAAAGCGCAAATCAATGATGCCTAGCCGAGACACGTTTTACAATCCGGCCAGCCTTGTATAATCGCCTAATGTGACTATTTCAGACACTCTGGTGTCCTGATGACTGTTCTGGGAGCGACACCAATCTTTGATCTCCAGTGTCCGCTTGATGGTGCGGACATGCCAACGAGAGCGCATGGGGAAGCCCATTTTCACCAATGTGAATGCTGCCAAGGCCTGTGGATTCCGAGGATGTTTCTGATGGGGGTCGCCGCTATGCCCCGGCTCGATCCCAGTTTAGTCCCAGACTTGGCAGAACTTCCCGAACCCATTCACCGACAGACGGCCATCGGCTGTCCGGGGTGCAGTTTCCAGATGATCCACCGGATTCACGACGGCATCCAAATCGATCTTTGTCCAGATTGCAAAGCGGTCTGGCTTGATCCCGGGGAGATTGCTCATATCGCAAGTGCCTACCGAGAGAAGGAAACGAATCGCCGAGCCGAGCTTCAACGTTCAACCAGACGGCAAGATGCGGCTGATTCATCCGTGAATTTGGCTCTAGATGGTATTAATCTCTCTGCGAACTTTGCCCTCGAAACGATCAAGGGTTTCGCGCGGTCGTTGATCAATTAGCTCAACCAATGGATCCAGATCAGGACGACGACTGGGAATTCACTGTCGAGGAAGGCGTCGAGCCGCGACTCGTGGTTTGGTCACGCCATCTGTTCCGGGGCGTGTTGCTTGTGCTGGCTGGATATGCAATCTGGCGGATTATTGGATCGATTTCTGGGCCGCCTCGGTTGCCGGAAGAATCACCAGACACGCTTTGGGCAACTGTAGTCCTCTGTGGCTTCCTTCTCGCCACTTTACCTGTTTTCTACTACGGCATTCTTCCTATAATTCGCTGGGTATCAGGGATTGTTGATGGCTTGTTAAGACAAACCGATAAGATACCCCTCGACTACAAACTGGCGGATTATTACGAAAAACAGAGGAAGTGGGTCGAGTTAGCCGAAACGTATGAGCGGCTCCGCCAAGATCACCCGCTCGAAACCCGGCCCTATGCGAGACTGGTAACCCTCTATCACTACCGGCTGGGTGAGCCAACTGCGGCACGAGCTATTCAGATCAAAGCACGACTATTTTTACCGAAAGATGCGTATCTAGATGTGTGCCGCGCCTCCCGAGCAGCCCTACGGAGAGAGCTTCCAGACGACGTAGAAGACGGATCCCAGAAAGAATCGGTCAGCGAATAATTGGTGGTGCGCTACTTCACCCGCTGACCAGGCTGCGCACCATCATCGGGCGAGAGCAAGAATACGTCTTTCCCTCCAGGGCCTGCGGCGATGACCATGCCTTCGCTGACACCGAACTTCATTTTCCGAGGAGCGAGATTGGCGACCATGATGACGTTCCGGCCAACGAGATCTTCGGGCTTGTAGGCCGCCTTAATCCCCGCAAACACGGTTCGGGTTTCGTCTCCGCCTAAACTAAGGGTTAACTTGAGAAGGCGATCTGCTTCTGGGATCGACTCGGACTGGAGAACCTCAGCAACACGGAGGTCGAGCTTTGCAAAATCATCGAAGGCGATCTCTGGTGACAGTGGGTCATCGGCAAGTTCTCCCGTCGCTGCAGGTGCTGCGCTAAGTGCCGCATGTTCTGCCGACTGCTCTGTGCTTTCGGCAATAATCTGCTGAAGCTTGTCAGGGTCGACGCGCTGCATGAGATGGCGGAATTTTGCGACCGGAGTTCCAGCAATCGGCTTCTGGGACTGCTCCCAACTCGTGATCGGATCCCCGAGGAGTTCGCCGCAGCCCTTGGCCAACTCCGGCAACACAGGAGCCAAGTAGATGCACAGCTGACGGAACAGGTTGAGCGCGACCGTGCAAACATCCTGCAAGTCAGCCTCCTTGCCCTCCTGCTTCTTGAGTTCCCAAGGCGCGCGGTCTTCGACATACGGGTTCGCCTTGTCGGCAAGATCGATGATGGCTCGTGTGGCTTTGCGATAGTCCCCGGCTTCATAGTGGGCGGCGATTCCAGCACCCGCATCGGCGAATTCTTGGAACAACCCACCGTCATCTGGATACTGCTCGGAAAGGCCAACGGCTTTGACAAACCGAGCCGTTCGGCTGGCGAGGTTGACGACTTTTCCAACCAAGTCGCTGTTCACCCGGGCGACGAACTCATCGAGATTCAGATCGAGATCCTCAACCTTTGAGGACAGCTTGGTCGCGTAATAATACCTGAGATACGCAGGATCGAGATGCTCCAGATACTTCGATGCCTGAATGAAGGTGCCACGACTTTTCGACATCTTCTCGCCATCGACAGAGAGGAATCCGTGAATGTGGACACGGGTCGGCAGGCTGTATCCGGCCGTCTTTAGCATCGCTGGCCAGAACAGGGTGTGGAAGTACTGGATATCCTTGCCGATGAAGTGATGCACTTCGGTGTCGGGGCTGCGCCACCAGTCGTTGATCTGCTCGCCATTGGCGTCGCACCACTCCTGCGTCGTTCCGATATAGCCGATCGGAGCATCGAACCAGACATACCAATAGTTGCCCGGTGAATCGGGAATCTCGAAGCCAAAGTACGGCGCTGGGCGCGAGATGTCCCAGTTCCGCAACGGCTCGTTGAGGAAGAAACCCTTTAGATAATTGGCACTCTCTTTCGGAAGCGCGCCGGACTGAGTCCACTCGTCGAGAAAGCCGTGCATCTTCTCGATCTCGACAAACAGATGCTTCGCCGTTCGTGTCTCGGGAGTCGTCCCAGAAAGCACGCTGATCGGATCGATCAACTCCGCCGGACTATAAGTCGAGCCGCAGTTTCCGCAGTTGTCCCCAGGCTGATCGGTCGAACCACACTCGGGATTCGGGCAAGTTCCACGGACGAACCGATCCGCAAGGAACGTCCCCTTCTCGACATCAAAGAGCTGCTCGACATCGCTTTCGACAACCATATCAGCTTCGCGGAGTGCCTTCCAAATTTCGTGACACACCTCGCGCGTCGCTTCGGAATTCGTACTGCCGTAGCGATCGAACTCGATACCGAACCCAGCGAAATCCGTTTGGTGCTCGGCGCTCATCGCCGCAATCAGCTCCTCTTCTGTCCGACCCTCCTGCTGGGCGCGAATCATGATCGCGGCGCCGTGGGTGTCGTCGGCGCAAATGTAGATGCAGCGATTGCCGATCTGCTTCTGGAAGCGAACCCAGATATCGGTCTGCAAATATTCAACGAGGTGCCCGAGGTGAATCGGACCATTCGCATAAGGAAGGGCGGAGGTGACTAAAAGCTGTCGCATAGATCAATTCGAAAGTGGTTGGGGACAGGGAGTTTGCAAGTCTTTGTCGACGCTGATTGGTGCCCGCAGAGAAAAAACGAAAAAAGTTCATCGAGCTGTCGATTCGGAGCGAGGCCGTTCGACCAGAGGGTGAAGGCGCCGAAAAATAGGCTGCCGAAACGAAACTCACCAACCATCGAAATCAAAATGAAATCCATCATCACACCTCGCAACGTCATCGCAGTCCTTGTCGCCGGAACCGCTACTTTCTCCCTCGGAGGGATTTGGTATTCCGAAGCCCTTCTCGGAAATGCTTGGTCTGCCGCTTCAGAAGTTGACTTCGAGTCCTTGGAAGGTGCCTCACAAGGCAAAATCCTCGGCATATTGTCTAGCGATGTTCATCCTGATCGCGACCGGCATCCGCAGCTTTCTCGGAGACCGAGCCAATGTCCAAAACGGCCTCAATACAGGTCTTGGGATCGGCTTGATTCCCGCAGCGTATTCAACCATCAACGGCGCTTGGGAAACTGACGCGCTCGCTCTTCAAGGTCTCAACGCATTGTGGGCCGCCGTGTCGTTCAGCGTCTGTGGCCTGATTGTCGGCGCCTTGGCAAAACCACGCACCGTTCGGGTCAAGGCGGCGTCCGCGGTGACTGCGTAAGTCGAACGAGAAACCCAAAGCCCACTGAGAAGCGGGGAGGTTCTGGAGTCGCCCCCGGCGCTCTGGAAACCTCCCCGGTTTCGTTTGTCGCCAAACACCGCGGCAAGCCGAGACGATGGAAAGTAGGAGGAGGTTTACGACCGATAGACCCTCAAGATCGCCGCCAGCTTCGCCAAGGAGCGTGGACATTCCTGTCCGCAACGTCGCGC
>ENA-ORXR01000856-ORXR01000856.1-marine-metagenome-genome-assembly--contig:-NODE-856-length-36671-cov-82.919140_pt1 | contig 36671 bp, 24 predicted proteins | sample MGYA00237866_ERZ511479 | MGnify/ENA metagenome assembly ERZ511479
TATTCGTGCCACGACTGATTGTTACACTTACAAGTCGTGGCACGAATTTGAGGTTTGGCTTGGTTAGCGATGACACCTTTTTTTGAAGGAGGTCACCTCGGCGTTTGGAGAAATGACATTTCTCAAAGAAATGTCATTTCTTAGTACGCCCCTAACTACAACCGCTCGTACTGCCACAATTTAAACACTTATAGCAAGTGCCGTTGCGGATGGTAATGTGGCCGCAGGTGGAGCAGGCGGGTGCGTCGCCGTGCATATCTTTGGCGTGTTCGCTTAGGTTGTTGTTGGTGGCTGGCTTTGTTGCGGTAGCCGTTGTTTGATGTGTGGAGCTTTTGCCATTTGGACTAACTGCCGTTTGTTTGTTGCTACCATGTTGGCCATTAGTAGTTAGGCCGTTTTTTTTTAGGGCATTCTCAAACAGTTCCTTTTTATCCATTTGCGAAGGATGGTCGGTCAAGTCTTCGGCGTGAACCAAATCGGTTCTGCCACAATATTCGTAGGCCAAAATTCGGAAGATGTAATCTACTACCGAGTTGGCATTTTTTATATAGGGATGATCGACAAAACCGGCTGGCTCGAAACGGGTGAAGGAGAATTTGCTTACATATTCTTCTAAGGGTACGCCATATTGTAAGCCTACCGAAACGGCTACGGCAAAACAGTTGAGCAGGCCTTTTAGGGTGGCGCCTTCTTTGTGCATCTCTACAAAAATTTCGCCGAGCGTGCCGTCTTTGTATTCGCCGGTGGTTAAAAATATGCTTTGTCCGTCTATCTTACCTTTCATGGTAAAGCCCGATCGTTTGGCGGGCAGTTTTTTCTTTTCTATTATGGTGCTCAGCTCGCGCATAAACAAAGTGTCGTCGCTTTCGTTAATGTATTTTTTGCAGAGGTCTAATACTTTTTCAGGGGTTAGGGGTGTTAGCGTTTCATATTCTTTAAGCGAGCTATTGCCATTTTTTACATTAATATCGATGGATTGTAGCGGTTCTTCAATTGGTTTTATTTGCTGACTAACTGGCACGCCATCTTTACCAATTTTAAATTTCTTTTTGTCTGATTTGTTGCTCAATGGCTGCGACAGTTTACAACCGTCTCTATATAAGGCATTGGCTTTTACGCCCAGTTTCCAACTTAAATAATAGGCATCTGTAATTTCTTCTACGGTTGCTTCGTTGGGCAGGTTAATGGTTTTTGAAATCGCTCCTGAAATAAAACTCTGTGCGGCTGCCATCATTTTTATATGTCCGCCAGCACTAATATAACGTTTGCCTATTTTACCACACTTGTTAGCGCAATCAAAAATAGGATAATGTGTTTCTTTTAAATGTGGTGCGCCTTCAATAGTCATCGTACCACAAACATAATTATTGGCCGCTTCTACTGCTGCTTCTTCAAAACCCAATTCAAATAATAAATCGAATGCCGGGTGCAAAAATTGTTTTTCGTTAAAACCCAATCGGTTCATCGTTTCTGTACCCAAAACCCAACTGCTAAAAGCATAGCCAATTTCGAAAGTACCGGTACAAGCTTCGTCTACCTTGGCAATATCTTCTAAGGTTAATCCTTTGTTTAATAGTGTATCTGGATTAATAAAGGGGGCGCCCATAATAGATCCCTTGCCTTTGGCGTAATCCACTATGTCGGTAATTTGGGCATCGGTATAGCGTAAATTTTTAAGGGTTTTTGGTATAGATTGATTGATGATTTTGAAGTAACCGCCGCCCGATAATTTTTTAAATTTAACCAAAGCAAAATCAGGTTCAACGCCGGTGGTGTCGCAATCCATTACTAAACCTATGGTGCCGGTTGGTGCTAATACGGTTGCCTGTGCGTTGCGATAGCCGTATTGTTCGCCCATTTCAACGGCATCGTCCCAAGCATTTCGGGCAGCTTGTATTAAATAATCTGGACAAGTTTTTTCATCAATACCCATTGGCTGAATACCTAAATTTTCGTAGGCTGCTGTATTGTTGTAAGCTGCTGCACGGTGGTTACGCATCACCCGCAACATAGGCGTTTTATTTTTTTCGTATTGATTAAATGCGCCCAATGCTTTGGCGAGTTCGGCAGAGGTTTTGTAGGCCGTACCCGTCATAATAGAAGTAATTGCTCCTGCCATAGCACGGGCTTTGTCGCTATCGTAAGGTATGCCGCTCACCATTAATACCGAACCCAAGTTGGCATAACCCAAACCCAAAGTTCTGTATTGGTAACTCAATTGCGCCACTTCTTCCGATGGAAATTGCGCCATTAAAACAGAAATTTCCAACACGATCGTCCATAAACGGCAAGCGTGTTCAAAGGCTTTTACATCAAAAGTTAAGGTGTCTTCATTATAAAATTTACGTAAGTTTAAAGAGGCCAAGTTACACGCCGTATTATCTAAAAACATATATTCCGAGCAAGGGTTAGAGGCGTTGATGCGTCCACCTTCGGGGCAAGTGTGCCAATCGTTAATGGTTGAATCGTATTGAACGCCAGGGTCGGCACATTGCCAAGCCGCTTTGCCAATTTGATCCCATAAATCTTTAGCTGGTATGCTTTGCATGGTTGAGCCATCTGTTCGGGCCACCAAGTTCCAGTTTTCATCTTGCTCTAATGCCTTAAAAAAACTGTTAGGAATACGAACCGAGTTATTGCTGTTTTGTCCAGCCACGGTGCGGTAAGCTTCGCCTTCGTAGTCGGCTGCATAGCCCGCATCAATTAAAGCTTTTACTTTTTGTTCTTCTTTTTGTTTCCAGTTAATAAAATCTAATATTTCTGGATGATCTAAATCTAAGCAAACCATTTTAGCAGCACGCCTGGTTGTTCCACCCGATTTTATGGCTCCGGCTGCTCTGTCGCCAATTAATAAAAACGACATTAAACCCGATGATGTTCCGCCACCCGATAAAGTTTCGCCTGCGCCTCTTATGGTTGAAAAGTTGGTGCCTACACCAGAACCATATTTGAAAATACGGGCTTCTCGCGTCCATAAATCCATTATGCCGCCTTCGTTTACCAAATCGTCTTCAACCGATAAAATAAAACAAGCGTGTGGCTGCGGACGTTCGTAAGCATTGGCAGATCTTTTTACTTTCTCTGTTTTCGGATCTACATAATAATGTCCTTGCGCTTTGCCTTCAATGCCATAAGTATTGTGCAAACCCGTGTTGAACCATTGAGGCGAATTAGGCGCCGCCATCTGCCCTAAAATCATATAAGCCATTTCGTCGTAAAAAGCTTTGCCGTCTTCTTTGGTTTTAAAGTAGTTGTGTTTTTCGCCCCAATGTCTCCAACAATCTGCCAAACGGTGGGCCACTTGTTTTATCGAATTTTCTGAACCGAGTGAACCATCTTCTTGAGGTACGCCCGCTTTTCTAAAATATTTTTGAGCCAAAATATCGGTTGCTACTTGCGACCAACTATTGGGTACTTCTACATCATTCATCTCAAAAATAGTTTCGCCGTTTGGGTTTTTTATAATAGAAGATCGGGTGTTGTAGGTATATTGATCGTATACGTTGTTGTTTTTTTGGGTAAAATGCCTGTCGATAGTTATGCCATTCGCTTTTTTCATCACGTTTTTTTCTTTAGTTGGTTTATTGAAATTTTTATAATAAATGATAGCGGTACAGCCGAAATAGCGGAATGTATGTTTATATCATTAGAAGACCAAAGTTAAAGTATAGCTTAAGAAATTAAGCATCATCTTTTCAACAACAAATATGTTTATTTATCAAAAATTAGACGGCACAACAGTTTCGGGTGTGGAAAAATTAATTTGATAATTATTTTAGGTTAATTCAACAATATTTTTTCATCAATTGCAGATTTTTGTTAATACTATTACATTTTTGTTAAAAACCGCACATTTTCAATTCTACACGTATGAGGGTATTAAAAATTACTTCATATCTTTTACCAATTATTTCTTACCTTTATTTTTTAAATCATTAAAATTTAAAATTAATGAAACCAGTTTACCTCCTAATTGTCGTAATGGCATTAAATACTACTTATTTAAATAATTGTATAGCAGTATGCGCAGGTGTAGAAATTGTGGCTGAAGGTGAGTTGCAAAAGCCAACTTGCGATAATCCGTTAGAATTAGCAATAGTACAAAATGCTATTAACGAGGGTTGTGCAGAGTTGATCTACTCCTTTACCGATAATGATGTCGAATACATTAATATAAACATTGATTGTGATGGTAATGGTATAATTTACAACTGCAATGAAGACAAAATTTGCACCTACAATAGCAATCAATCGTTAAGTAACAATTGTAATTTATCAATCTCAGCAATTGAAAATAATGCTCCTGCTCGGAATAAAATTATCTGGTCTAAAGGCTGTAATCTTGAAACCAAAGGTAAAATTGAACCATATTATTATTTGTGCGACTCATTTTTTGACTGTGCTGCCTTTGTTGCTGTATTAGATGATGAAACAATTATTGTTTCTTCCGACTTTATATTCGATTTTTTCCTTGAACTCAATTATGAAGAAGTTAATTTTACTTATACCCAATCGGCCAACCTTATTTATGAAGGTAATTCTGTTTATCCAACATTGCCACTTTCTTACGTTATTTGTACAGAACCGCTTGATGAATGTAATTATTGTTATAAAGATGCTTACGAACCTGTTTGCGGAAGAGACGGCAACACCTACGATAATGCTTGTTTTGCAGAGTGTAATGGAGCAAGGGTTGAACGTGAAGGAAAATGTGAATGTACAACAACACCAACAGTTGGAGAGTTTAATTGTGATTAAGTTTTTGCGACAACCTGCAACAGCCCAATTTTTTCAATAGGAACATATATTGTAATGTTTATTATTATTCAATCCTAACCAAACATACACGTTGTTTTCTACATTCAACTATTCAAACAACGCATCTAATTTTAATTCCCTATCCACAACACTTATACTATGTTGGTTAGGTAAAAGCCCATAGGTAGAAATTAATGTTAGAAATATTTGCTTTTTAGTTTTGGTATAATGTTTAAACAAAGCGGTTTTTCTTCTTAAATCATTAGCGTATGTTTTTGTTATAATGTATTCTGTATTCGAAAATTTAACTTCGCAAACGTTTACAACATTGTCGTCTCTATCAATTACCAAATCTATTTGGCAGCCTTGCATACCATCTTTTCCTTTACTATAAAACGATGCCTGATTGGAAAATATGCCAGAAATGCCTAATGTCTTTTTAATTGGAGTAATGTGTTTTAAACAAAGGTTTTCAAAAGCATAACCACTCCAGGTTTTGTAAGCCGAAGTTTTTCGATAACTTTCCCATACGCTTGTTCCTTCTTTTTTTAAAGGCTCAATAAATTTTAAGTAAAATAAGGAATACTCATCTGTTAAGCGATAAAGAGTTTCTCTCTTTTTTTTACCAAAAGGAGAATACTCCGAAATAAAATCTGAAAGCTGTAGCTCTTCTAATGTTTTTGTTAAGCCACCTCCATTTGTAATGCCAGTTATTTTTATAATTTCTTTACGGGTTAAGCCCAAGCTGCGTAAAGCTAATGCACGCACAATAGCAATATGGTTTTCTGCCTCATCAAAAAGTGCAGGATAAAGTTGGGCAAATTCGTCAAATAAAATACCTGTAGAAGGGTCGAAGCACATTCGGTCAATGTTTTGGGCAATACTTTCTCCTCTTTTCACTTCTTTTAAATAATGTGGAATACCGCCAGTTACCATATACAATTCGGCCAATTGGTAGCGATCTAATTTTAGGTTTCTATGCTGTAAAAATTGTTCTGTTTCATTAAGGGTAAAAGGTTTCAATTTTATACGTTTAGTAATACGGTTGTGTAAGCCACCTTTATTATTCACCACTTTTTTTATCATCCACGAAGCCGCAGAACCACATATTACTACTACCACATTATTTTTTACTGCCCAACTGTTCCAAAAAAAATCAAATGCTTTTAAAAAGCCAGAACGATGAGAAACTAACCACGGTAATTCATCAAAAAAAATCACTTTTTTCTGTTTAGCATGTTGCCCTTCTAAAAGTAGCATTAGCAACCTAAAAGCTTCTAACCAACTTTTAGGCGCTGCAACTAAAATAGGTGTTTTAGCAAATAGATTAATTGAGGCAACAAAATTTTCGAGCTGTTCTTTTTTGCTTGCCTTTTGTATACCTGTTATAGCAAAATCCATCTTTTCAGCAAAAACAGATTCTATTAAAAAAGTTTTACCAACACGTCGTCGTCCTATTACAGAAATCAATTCCGACTCATTTGATGCCAAGGCTTCATTTAACCTCGAAATCTCTTTTTCTCTACCAATTAAAGAAATTTTGCTCATTATTACTCGCTTTAAGTGTCAAATTTACTAAAATAAAGCGAGTAATAAATATTATTATTCGCTTTAAGTATTAAAAATATCTACTTAAAGCGAGTATTATTTAAATCGGAGAACCGCTGTAAGCTTTTTAATTATGATGAGTTAATCTTAAACAACACGCTTCAATAAGGCCACATTTTCAATATGATAAGTATGTGGAAACATATCTACTGGTTGAAAAGCTTCTATCTTGTAGTGTGCTGACATTAAGCTTAAATCTCTGGCTTGTGTGGCTGGGTTGCAACTTACATAAACAATTTTTTGAGCCTTGGTTTGCAATACCAACTCTAAGGCTGTTTTGTGTAAGCCCGCCCGAGGTGGATCTACTATTACCACATTTGGAGCACCGTGTTTCGCCAAAACATCATTTAATGCTTGGCGTATTTCGCCTGTATAAAAGTGGGCATTTTCAATACTATTGAGCTGTTGGTTTATCTTGGCATCTTTTACTGCATCTTTATTACTTTCTATCCCAATAACTGTTTTACAATATTGGGCAAGATATAGGCCAATTGTTCCAGTACCGCTGTACAAATCGTACAACACATCATTGGGCTGTAAGTTTGCAAATTGCTTAACCACATTATACAACTTTACGGCTTGGTGGGTATTGGTTTGAAAAAACGACTTTGGGCTAATTTTAAAAGTCAAATCTCCTAACTGTTCATTAATAAAACCTTTGCCTTTCCAGCATTTTACTTCTTGATCGTAAATGGTATCGTTACCTTTATTATTATGCACATAATGATAGGAGGTAATTTGCGGAAACTGTTGCTCTAAAAAAACAAGCAAGTCAAGTATTTTTTGATGCTGTGGTTCGAAGTAAGTAACAATAACCATCCACTCGTTTAAGGTGGTGTTGCGAATAAACATAGTTCGTAAGAGGCCATTTTTGTTTAGAATATCGTAAAAGCTTAAATGGTTTTCGAGGGCATATTTTTTTACGGCATTTCTAATTTGGTTGCCCAAGTCATCTTGCAGGTAGCAATGTTTAATGTCAATTATTTTATCAAAAAAGCCGGGTACGTGCATACCAAGCGAGGGCGATTGTTTAATTTTTTCTTCCGATTGTATTTCTTGTGGTGTTAACCATCTTTTGTTAGAAAAAGAATATTCCATTTTGTTGCGGTAATATTGATGTTGATCGGCTGTAACAATTGGTAAGCTTTTGGGCAGTTGCAATTTACCAATTCGTATTAAAGTTTCGGTAACAATTTGTTGTTTGTAGGATGCTTGTTTTTCGTAGCTCAAATATTGCCATTTGCAACCGCCACACCATTCAAAGTGTGCACAAAATGGTTCAATTCTTTCGGGTGAAGGGTTAATGAGTTGCTGCACTTTTGCTATGGCATAATCTTTTTTATTTTTGGTTACTAGTATGTTGGCTACATCGCCGGGTACGCCATTTTCAACAAAATATACTTTGCCTTGGTTACGGCCAATTGCTTTGCCTTCGGTAGCATAGTTTTCTAAAGTAATGTTTTCTACAATTTTATTTCTTCGGTTGCGGCCCATTGGGCAAATGTAATTTAAGTAGCCGATAAACAATAACTTAACTCATATTTAGCAGGTTTATTTAGGTAAGATATGGTTGTGATACCAATTATTGTAATACTTGAGCTGAACTTAATTTAGAGTTTTGATGCGATATAGAACGGTTGAGTGCAGGGCATTACAGCGGTTGTGGTTGCTAACTAAGCTAATATTTGCAATGTTTTTGTAAACGGCCGAGGTTGGCAAAATAGCCCCGATTGTAGTGGAAAGCCCACAGCGGAACAAGGTGGAGCGAGGACTTGGAACGGAAAGCGGGCTGCCCATTTTTATATTGTTTTACTGTTTCGCTTCTAAGTAGTTTATTAAGCTAATATTGTTGGTTAATTTGGTGTTTATGCGGTTAATTGAGTAATAATAGTTGTAGTAGCAAAAGTTTAAACCAATATAAATATTATGCTTTGTTTGCGCATTCTTTTAATATAGCTTTCCTTTGTTTAAAAAATACAATGAATGTGGTAAAACCTTTAGCAAACTGGGGAATGGATTTTTCTGACCCTGTTTTAATAGCAGGCCCTTGTAGTGTAGAATCGGAAGAGCAGGTAATGGACACGGTAGTTGAATTGGGCAAAACAGGTAAAGTTGATTTGGTTAGAGGAGGAATTTGGAAGCCTCGTACCCGACCAAACTCTTTTGAAGGAATTGGTGAGCCAGGCTTAAAGTGGCTGAAGGCTGCTGGTAATGCAATTAATAAACCGGTTACTTGCGAGGTGGCTAATGCGGTGCACGTTTACCAAAGTATTAGGCATCAAATTGATGTGCTTTGGATTGGGGCAAGAACTTCTGTAAATCCATTTGCGGTGCAAGAAATAGCTGATGCCCTTAATGGTATTGATATTCCGGTAATGATTAAAAACCCCATAAATGCCGATTTGGGCTTATGGTTAGGTGCTGTTGAGCGAATTAGAAATGCTGGTATAGAAAGAGTTGCTGTAATTCATAGAGGCTTTTCGGCATATCATCATAGTAAATATAGAAATTTGCCAAGATGGGAAATACCGATAGCTTTTAAAAGAGCTATGCCCGATGTGCCGTTAATTTGCGACCCCAGCCATATTGCTGGTAAAAGAGATTTGTTGTTAGAGGTTTCGCAAAAGGCAATTGATTTAGATTTTGATGGCTTAATGATAGAATCGCACATTAACCCCGATAAAGCTTTAAGTGATGCGAAACAACAAGTTACACCTGTAAATTATAAAAAACTAATTGAAGATATTGTTGGCAGAAACCCAAATGTTGGAAGTGCTGATTTAGATAAACTGAGAGATGAGATTGATGGTGTTGATACTGAGATTATAGATATTTTAGCTAGGCGAATGAAAATTGCAGAAGAAATTGGCAGCTATAAAAAGCAAAATAATATTACCATTTTACAATCGGATAGGTGGAATAATATTATAAAGAACAGAGAAAACCAAGGTACAAATAAAGGTTTAACTAGTGATTTTATGATAGAGCTATATCAATCAATACATAAAGAAAGTATAAGACACCAAAGCAAAGTTATGAATTAGGGTTACTTTTTTTGTTTTATTAAAGTAAGATATCGCTCGCCAGTAATTTTACTATTTAGCCATTGTTTTAATTCAAATTGGTTAAAGCGTACGTGCTTATCATCGGTATTGTCCATATCTTTAATTTTGTGTAGGTATTTTTGAAATATTTCATTTCGCTCAACAGGGTCTATGGTAACTAAAATTTCGCCAGCTAACTTTGTAATGGTTACATGTAGTTTCGATTTTATTTGGTTAATCTCGTAAAACTCCTTTGTTTCAATTAATGTTTTTTCTAAAAGATATAAGGATTCTAAATCGATTAAACAGATTAGTTTAAGGCTGTTTGCGGTAACTTTAAAGTTTAATAAATTATCGTTTTCTTGCTCTAATAGTTTGTCTAATTTTTGAACTGCTTTTTCGTATTTTTCATATAAATGTAATATTACTGCCATTTCAAAATTCATAACCGCTTTAACGGCTGGCCTTACCGGTAATTTGGAGGTGCTTAAAAAGCGATCAACCTGCGGAATCATTTTAAAACACTTGTAAAAATGGTTTTGGTTAGAATATAAATTGAATTTATGAGAATAGGTTTTTAGCTTAATATCTTCATATAAACTTTTGCTTATTAAATGAGGAAACCTTTTTGGCAATTGCTCTAATACTTCAATACCAGTTTCCATTTCTTCGTGCTGTTTAAGTAATAAGCATAAATTTAAGTAGTTGTGAATAATGTACACATAAGGCCTCACCTTTTTATGTATAAATTGAGCATTGTTTTGAAAGTACGCTATCATAGCTTTCCAATGGTTTTTGGCAGCTATAAAATCGTTAATTTCCATGCTCAATATCGCTCCTATTTCGTGATAATGCATTTTAGCAGTAACACTTAATGCATTATCTGCTGAGGCTAATAAAGGATCTTTTTCAAGTTCTTCCAAAACTTTTACCTTGTCTTCTTCGGTTGCATAAATTTTGGTTTTACCATTTATAAATTTTTGATTTATTATTTTATACTGCCAATAATTAGCAGCCTTTATTCTAACAGTAAGCAATGCCTCATCTAAATCTTTAAGGGTATCATTGGTTTCAATATCAATACCCAAAAACCTTTTTTTCCACTTTAGTATTTTATCTAATTTTTCAAAATCTTCGTAGCTTGAGGCAAGCGTATAGCTGTTTTCTAAATAATAATAACTGGCCTTGTACAAACGTTTATTAAACAAACCCTCCATTTCGTCTAACCATTTTATAATTTTCGATTCGTAAGATGCCTTGTACTCACTTAAATAGTTTACAATTGTTTGGTAAATAAAACTAAGCGAATCTGTTTGATGTAATGCCGCCTTTCTATAATGAATTGCAGAAGTATCAGCAACAACTTCACCAGAAATAGTGGTGTTTACTTTTTGAGCCTTTTCTTTGTGGAGTAAATTTTTTAGAAAAACCGTTAAGTCTTCAATTTCTTTATCGCTAACCTTACTATCAGAATTTTGTAGGCTATTCAATTCCGTAATAGTTTTTTGCCCGCTTAGCAGTCGTATTTTTTCTAATTCGGCACTATTAAGTTTAGTACTAATAAAATTAGCCTCTTCAGGTGAAAGCTCAACAATTATTCTATGCAATTCTTTAAATCCTGTTTTCATAATATCTCCATTCAACGTAACTTATTGACGCAAAAAAATAAACTGTGGTACTAAAGCGCAACATATATGTTGAATAAAAGCAATAATTTAACATTACAAAATTTAAGCTTTTTAGTATAGTAATAAAGTTTTACTAAATTTGTAGTATGATGAGAAATATAGCTTTATTTTGTTTGCTAGTTGTTTTAGCAACTGCTTGTAACAATAGTAACGAAAGTGGTACTGCCACTAAAAATAATACAAAAGCCCAAACCGAGGCACTTTCGGTAGAGCAGTTTAAACAAAAAATGGATGCCACTAATAATAAAATGGTAGTTGATTTAAGAACACACGGAGAAATGCATCAAATAGGGCCAATTATTGGTGCCAGAAATTTTGACTATAATGCCGGAAAATTACAATTGTTAACAGAAAACATAAATGAAGATACTTCCTATTTTGTATACTGTGCATCGGGTGCAAGAAGTAGCAAGGCCAGCCAAGATTTGTTAAAGGCCGGAGCAACCAAAGTTTACGAATTAAAAGGCGGCATTAATGCTTGGAAGACAGCCGGATACCCTGTAGCAAAACATAGCCATTAATCAATTAATCATAAAGTAATTATTATTGTAATAATTACAATAAATTAGTTTATATTTGCAATTCAAATTAATAGGTATTATCTCAACAATACCTCGAAAAGACACTCCTTGTTCATATTGTTGAGAACCCTATAACCATAATTAATCTTATAAATTATATTTATCTAATTACCTTATCGGTAAACTCATAGATACAAATCAAAGTTATTATATGTACGATATTTTGCAACTAAATGAAATGCTTGTACCTGAGCTAAAGGATATAGCTGACCAAATGCAACTCAAAAATTATAAAAAACTCAATAAACAAGAGTTAATTTACAAAATTTTAGACACACAAGCCATTACAGACACCCCAATTAAAAAAGAAGAAACCAAAACAGCATCAGCCGCAAAAAAAACTGATAATAAAACATCCCCCAAAAAAACAACCCCCAAAAAAAGAAATAACAACAAACCAAAAACTGAAACAACAAAAAAAACTGAAGCCCAAGCGGAAGTAGCAGTATTAGAAAGAGAAGAAAAAACAGAGAAAAAAGAAACCCATAAAAACGAAAGAAAACAACCTGAAAGAAAACAAAAAGAACAGAAAGAACCAATAACCACCCAAGCAGTAAAAGAAGAAAAGGAGCATAAAGACAAAAACCCTAAAGACAATAGAGAGCATAAAGATAAAGAGCCTAAAGAGAATAAGGAAGTAAAGAGAACACCAAGACACGACCACAAACCACAAAAACAAAGACCACCTGAAAACCCATCATATTTTAATATTGATTTAGACGGAGCTATTAGTGGTGGTGGCGTATTAGAAATGATGCCTGATGGATATGGCTTTTTAAGATCAGCAGACTATAATTACTTAACATCACCAGATGATATTTATGTTTCTCCTTCACAAATTAAACTGTTTGATTTAAAAACAGGAGATACCATTGAAGGAACTATTAGACCACCCAAAAAAGGAGAAAAATATTTCGCTTTATTAAAAGTAGAAAAAATTAATGCTCGTTCGCCACAGCAAGCTCGTGATAGAATACCCTTCGATTATTTAACACCTCTATTTCCTGATGAAAAATTTAGATTATCAGGCGAAGCAAAAAATTATTCCACCCGTATAATAGATTTATTTACACCAATTGGTAAAGGGCAGCGTGGTTTAATAGTGGCACAACCCAAAACAGGTAAAACTTGGTTATTGAAAGATGTAGCCAACGCAATATCAACCAACCACCCAGAAGTATATTTAATTATACTACTAATTGATGAACGCCCAGAAGAAGTTACCGATATGCAACGTAGTGTTAATGCCGAAGTAATTGCCTCCACTTTTGATGAACCAGCAGATCGGCACGTAAAAGTAAGCGACATTGCACTAAAAAAAGCAAAACGTTTGGTAGAATGTGGCCACGATGTAGTAATACTATTAGATTCAATTACCCGCCTAGCAAGAGCCTACAATACCGTTTCCCCATCATCAGGCAAAGTATTATCAGGCGGTGTAGAAGCCAACGCCTTGCACAAACCAAAAAAGTTTTTTGGTGCAGCCCGCAACATAGAAGACGGTGGTTCATTAACCATTTTAGCTACCGCTTTAATCGATACCGGTTCAAGAATGGACGAAGTTATTTTTGAAGAATTTAAAGGAACTGGCAATATGGAACTACAGTTAGATCGTAAACTTTCTAACAAAAGAATTTACCCAGCTATAGACGTAGTAACCTCAAGTACCCGACGCGACGACTTTTTGTTAGACAAAGATGTAATGAACAAATTGCACATACTGCGCAAACACCTTGCCGATATGAAAGCAGAAGAAGCAATGGAATTTTTATTGCGAAACATGCGTGGTACCAAAAGCAACGAAGAGTTTTTGGTAAGCATGAACAATTAATTTTTAGAAGCGAAACCAAAAGGGTTGTTTGTAAAAGGGCTACCCGCTTTCCGCTCAAATGCCTTGCCAACGCTACAGCAGCCAACGCAGCAAAAGGCATAACCGCTACAATCGGGGCTAATTTAAATGCCTCGCCCATATCTAAAAACATCAAAAATTTACAACAACAAAAAGCCAATATTTATAATAAATATTGGCTTTTTGTTGTAATCGCAAATAATAAATCGTTTTACTAAATTAGCCTAATTTATAATATGGCTTACGACGAATATCTTACAGACAGGGTGCGACAATTTTTTGTAGAAAAAGGATCATCATTTTACGAAAAGAAAATGTTGGGCGGCCTTATATTTATGGTAAACGATAAAATGTGTGTTGGTGTAGACATAGACCGCAAGTTAGCGGTAGACAGATTGATGATACGGGTAGGACCCGATGCTTATGAAGAAGCTTTACAAATGGAAGGTGCCCGCAATATGGATTTTACTGGCAAATCAATGAAAGGTTTTGTTTTTGTTGGGCCCGATGGCCTCTATACCGATAAGGTTTTAGAAAAATGATTAAATATGGGCTTAGCCTACAACCCATTTGCCAAAAGCAGTAAGCCAAAATAGATCCCATTTTATAATTATTTCATTAGTACTTAATTCAATCCAGCAATTAAAATTGTATCGGTTGATACCCCATAATGCTGTCATCATTCAAATCATATAGGTTTAAAGTATTACAAAAAAAATCAATCCAAAAGGAACTTTCTTTTTACTGTTAATGTTATTTTAATATCATTTTGATGCCATTTCAACATCATAGCTAAAAATTATAAGTATGCAATTAATAAAAGAAGAATTGACCAAAGCCATTAACGGCTACCTAATGTTAGTGTTACTTTTTATAGTGTTAGCCGCATTTACAGCTAGTGTTTTTTTAAAACTAATTCCATTGGCAGTACCCTTGTTTTTAGTTCTCGCAATTTTAGTACCTGGGTTTTTCATCATCAACCCAAAAGAGTCGAGCGTATTAAGTTTGTTTGGTAAATATGTAGGCACGGTAAAGCAAGATGGCTTTCATTGGGCCAACCCCTTTTATACCAAAAAGAAAGTAAGTTTGCGAGCTCGCAATTTAAATGGAGAAAAAGTAAAAGTAAACGACGCATTGGGCAACCCTATTATTATAAGTGTAGTAGTAGTTTGGCGAGTAAACGATACCGCAAAAGCAATTTTTGAAGTGGATGATTATGATGATTATGTAACCATACAAAGCGAAGCAGCTATGCGTACTTTAGCCAACGCCTACCCTTACGATAATTTTGACGATGAACAAGTTGATTTAACCTTACGAGATGGCGGTGGCAAAGTAAATGAAATGTTAGAGCTGCAATTAACAGAACGTTTGTCAAGAGCTGGAATTCAAATAATTGAGGCCCGTATTTCTCACTTAGCTTACGCACAAGAAATTGCTCAGGCAATGCTAAAACGGCAACAAGCTACCGCAATAGTGGCAGCACGTTTCAAAATTGTTGAAGGTGCTGTTAGTATGGTTGAAATGGCTTTAGACCAATTAAAAAAACAAGGTATTGTAAATTTAGATGAAGATAAAAAAGCAGCAATGGTAAGTAACCTAATGGTGGTACTATGTTCTGATAAAGATGCCAACCCAATTGTAAACGCCGGTACGTTGTATCAATAAAAATTATCAATATGGATATTAGAAAGAAGAAGTATAAAATTATTCAAGAGGGGTTTTTTCAATCTATTCAAAAATTTGAAGAATCTTTAAACGACTATGCCAAACAAGGTTGGCAGGCAGTTAACATAACTTTAAGTAATAGTAATAAGTATGCTTTAATAGAAAAGCCAAGTTAAGCCGCTTATGCCCGATAAAAAGAAATTTGCTTTGCGCCTAAACCCAGAAATTAGTAAAGCTTTAGAAAAATGGGCTGCCGATGAATATCGCAGCATTAATGGGCAAATTGAATATTTGTTGCACAAAGCCTTAAAAGAAAGTGGACGAATGAAAGATAAAGATTTAAAGTAAAGTTATTTCAAACTAAAAAATCTGGCCTAATAACTAAGCCAGATTTTTTTATTTGAGTTATGATTTCAAATGATAATTCCTACACGATCATTACTTCTAATCACAATTTCCTTCTAAAGCATCAATCCAATCGGTTAGTAACTGCAAACCTTCTTGGTGTATAACAGAACGGCCTAACTCTGGCATAGAAACATCTAACTCTAAAGAATTTAAACGGTAAATCATAATAGACTTATCTGCCGAACCAGGAACTAAAGCATATTCTAAACCGCCACTACCACTACCAGCAGCTACTGGTGATTTACACTTGCCTAAGTGCGTGCTATCTGTTTGTTCGTAGTTTAAAAATAAACTGGTATTGTTTGCTGGCCCATCTGCATTATGGCAATGGGCGCAATTAATATCTAAATAAGTGCGTGCTTTGGCTTCTAAGCTGGCCTCATCATTATTAAACAAAGCAGTTTTGGGTACGTTTGTCATTGGTGGTAAACCATCCAACAAACCTAATTCACTCCATTTTTCAAGCTGATTACTGGTGCCACTTACAAAGTCAAAATTTTTATTTAGTAGCCTTGCTTTTGGACCAATTAAAACCATTTCTTCTTTTAACTCGTGGCAACCTTTACATTCATTATCGTTGGGTATTATGTATAATGCGTTGCGTGTACTGCCATCATAATGAACCCATTCTACATTTACCTGACCGCCAGCTACTTTATAAATGGCCTCCGTTTGTGCTTCATTCCAAATATAATTTGCCGATTCCCATTCCTCATTCTTCCTAATCAGTAAACGGGTTTCAATAATTTGTTTTCCCTTGCTGGCATCATTAAAATCATTTTCATAATAAAACGTTTTTATAATAATAGTTCCATTTGGAAAATCTAAAGTGCGCTGTTCATCATTAACGTAATTTGCCTTGCTGCCTGCTGGCAGGTAAATTAATCGTTGTTTGGTAGCATAGTTAGAAAACAAACCTGTTGTTAAATCATAAGGTAATAAAGTTGCGTTTGCTTTTAAATCTTTAATCGTACCATCAAAAAAATTGTAGTCGCTTAAATTTTTAAAAGGAACTTCAGCAAAGTTAAACAAAGTAGCAGTACCATATAGTTCGGGCACAAACTCTGGCTTGGTTGGTTCTTTTTCACAAGCATAAACTAAACATAAAATAACAAATACGTATAAAAAAAATCTTTTCATTTTTATTCTAATGTTGGTGCATTAACCACAACTTCGGGCAAGCTTTCTTTAGTACAATCAAAATACTGAATATCTCTTTCAATTTTTTGATCAGTCGGCCAGCCTGCTAAATCTAAATCAATAACAGATCCTGAGTTTTGAACACAAATACTATTTTCATCTTTTAAATTATCTAATGATGTAATGCCATCCCACATAATTTCTGGCACGTCTGCACAATTATTTGGGAAAAAAGTTTGCAAAACACCTCCAATAGCATTGGGGGTATCAGGGCAACGTTCTTCACGGCTAATGGTATTATTGTGTACGTATATATTACGTGGGTAAGAAATGTAAGCCTCGTCATCCCAAGTTGCCCCGCTAAAGTTGGCCAGCACTTCATAGTCAACAATGCCAATGCTCATTAGGTTGTTTCCTTCTAAAATATTGCTAAATACCTCTACGTTGCTGGCAGCCAGCAACATAATTCCTGTGCCTGGCGGTACATCGGCAACTGTATTACCTTCGGGTGCAAAATTTTGATAGTTGTTATTTTTAATAGTGTTGTTAAAAACACGTGTGGTATGGCCTTGCCCAGCAGGTAAGCCTGGTAAATCAAATACTAAAATACCACCAGTATTGTTTATGGCAGAACAATTGTAAACATCTGCATAACGCGTGTTTTCAATTTCAATACCAGCTACATTATTATCGGCAACAGAGTTACGCATAATAACGTATTCGCATTGGCCAATATATAAACCAGCATCAGAAGCCCCTTTTGCATAACAACCATCAACCAAAACATGTTTACAAGTGGTTGGGTAAATACCATAAGCTCCATTTTCTACATTTCCTTCATCATCCCAAATAGTGGCTACATTAATAAAAGAAAAGCCTTCGCAATCTTTAGCTTTAATACCATCGCCAATTGGGTTTGCAACCGTTAAGTTAGCCACCATTGAGTTTTTGTTTGAGGTAAATTTCAAACCCTCTGCTCCGGCAGTTTGGTCGCTAAAATCTAATATGGTTACTCCTATTCCTGCACCTATAATTACAATATCATTTTTGCCATCAACCGAAAGTGTTTTAGAAATTTTGTAAGTACCAGCACCAAAATGTATGGTATCGCCATCATTCATTAAAATCATCGCTTCTTGTACGTTTTCTTCGTCAAAATCATCAACACTAAACAACCAAGAACCATTTACTCCGCTAACCAATTCGTTTACGCAATTACAGTTTTCTTCATCAAAACTGTCTTGTGTTTTAAAATCATTATCATCACATTGCAAAACGGTCATCACCTCACATTTATCTTTACAGCCGGTAAAAATTACGCTTAAGCCTATTATTGTAATGGATAAAGAATAAAAAAAGTTTGTATAAAATTTCATAATAATATATTTATTTAAATTAAGCGTTTAAGGCTCTTAAACGTTGTAATAAAGTTGGGTGAGAATGATAGAAAAATACATAAGCGGGGTGTGGATTTAGATTACTTAAATGATTAACTGATAATTTTTTTAAAGCATTAATTAATGCAGCACCGTTGGAGGTAGCTTTAGCAAAAGCATCTGCTTCGTATTCATTTTTACGTGAAAACACATTCATAAACAAACCCAATATAGTTGAAATTGGGCTAAACAAAATACCAAAAGCAATTAAACCAATATGAAAGGTAGGTTGTTCAACACCTAATGCTTGCGATAATAGCGGACTTTTTAAAACTAAGCCTAATATAAACAACATTACCCCAGTTTGAACTATAGATATAACCAAACTTTGCTGAATATGTTTCTTTTTATAATGGCCTACTTCGTGTGCTAAAATGGCTACTAACTCATCGGTAGTATTTTGATTGATTAAAGTATCGTACAATACAATACTTTTTTGTTTGCCTAAACCGCTAAAATAAGCGTTGGCTTTTGAGGATCGTTTTGAACCATCTACCACAAAAATATTTTTTAATGGAAAGGCAACTTTCGCTGTATATTCATTAATGGCATCTTTTAATTCCCCGGCTTCTAATGGGCTTAATTTATTAAATAATGGCACAATTAAACTGGTGAAAAAAGTAGCAAAGAATAGGGTAAAGAATGTGATTAAAGTCCAAGCCAATAGCCAAAAATAAGTTTGTGTTTTGTAGTAGATGAATATGATGGCGCTCAACAAAATGCCCCCTAATAAAGCAGTTAAAATATAGCCTTTCAACTTATCAATAATAAAAGTTTTTACTGTGGTTTTGTTAAAGCCAAACTTTTCTTCAATTACAAAAGTTTGGTATAAGGTGACTGGAAGGCTTAACAAATCTGACATTATAAATAAAACGCCAAAAAATAGCAAAGGCAAGCCAATGTAATGTGTAGTAAAATTGCTTAGCACTTCATTTAACCAAGCAAAGCCACCAAAAAACAAAAACGCCAAAATTAATATTAATGAAATAGTAGAGCCTATAATGCCCAAGCGTTTATTTGCTTTGTCGTATTGTTGGGCTTTCCTGTATGCTTTCGCATCATACAAATCGTTTACTTGGGTGGGTAATTCGTTGCTCCAAGTAGTTGAGTTTAAATAACCTAATACTCTCGAAATTAAATATTCGATGCATAAAATTGCGACGATACAAAAAAATAGCGTAGTTGCTGTCATTAACAAAAAAGTAAGAAGTGTAAATATAAATAATGTAAAGCAGAAAGGAGAAAAACTTGATCGTTGAATACCGCAGAACAAGTTGGTAAGAATATATCCCGCAGAACTCGCTGAATATCGTAGAACAAGTTGGTAAAAATATATTCCCGCAGAACTCGCTGAATATCGCAGAACAAGTTGGTAAGAATATATCCCGCAGAACTCGCTGAATATCGCAGAACAAGTTGGTTAAGAAAAAACACAATATAAAAACGCTGCGTAAATATGCGAGTTCTGCGGGACAAAGAATCCGCATAAAAAACTCTGCGTAACTCTGCGAGATCAGCGGGATGAAAGAATCCGCATAAAAAACTCTGCATAACTCTGCGAGATCAGCGGGACAAAAGAATCCGCATAAAAAACTCTGCGTAACTCTGCGAGTTCTACGGGATAAAGAATCCGCATAAAAAGCGCTGCGTAACTCTGCGAGATCAGCGGGACAAAAGAATCCACATAAAAGATCTTCAAATTCTGAGAAACAAAAAACTTAACTTACTATTAATCTAAATAAAACTACTTTTACCTTTGCGAAAATCTGTTTTTTTGCGCAAGAAAAATTTGACTCATGGAAACAATAAGTATATTCGATATTTTTAAAATTGGAGTTGGGCCATCAAGCTCCCACACCTTAGGCCCGTGGAAGGCAGCTTTACATTTTTCTAAAACGTTGAGCAATATTAAATTTAACAAAGTTCAAATTCATCTATACGGTTCACTTTCAAAAACAGGCGTAGGCCATGCCACCGATATAGCCCTTCAATTAGGTTTACTAGGTTATTTACCCGAAACAATCGATACTTCAGAAATAGCAACCCATCTTACCAATATAAAAAATACCAGCCAATTACAGATTAATGATTTGGCAATTACTTTTGAACCAAATGCCGACATAATTTTTGAAAACTATGCTTTACCGCATCACCCCAATACACTTACTTTTATAGCTTACTTAAATAAACAACAGGTTACTAAAACTACCTACTACTCCATTGGTGGTGGCTTTATAGAAAAAGAAGGAGAAAGTAAACAAGAGCTTGACACACACGTGAAGCTAAAATTTCCTATAAATAAAGCGGCTGATTTAACGAAATATATTGAAAATACAGGCTTGCCTATTCACGAAATTGTTTACGAAAATGAGTTGTGTTTTAATAGTAGTAAAATAATAGAAGAGAAAATACATAACATTTACAATACTATGTTGCAATGCGTTTACAACGGTTGTAATAAAGGTGGCATACTGCCCGGCGGCTTAAATGTAAAAAGACGCGCTTACGAAATTTCTACGCAACTATTAAATGGCCAAAGCTTACCTAATGTTAAAGAGTGGATGAACGCTATAAAGAAAACCAAAGCCGATTTTACAGCCATTAACAAATGGGTGAGCTGTTTTGCTTTGGCAGTAAATGAAGAAAATGCAGCAATGGGCAGAGTAGTAACTTCCCCAACCAATGGTGCAGCAGGAGTTATACCTGCCGTATTATTACATTATGTTTTATTTGCTACAAAGCAGCTTAGTGAAAACAATATTTTTGAGGCGATTAAAAAATTTTTACTTACCGCCGGCGAAATAGGCTGTCTATTTAAAAAAGGGGCAACCATTTCGGCAGCGGTTGGTGGTTGCCAGGCCGAAATAGGCGTTTCTTCGGCAATGGCAGCAGCTGGGCTTACCGAAGTGTTGGGTGGCTCACCGGGCCAAGTATTAATGGCTGCCGAAATTGCTATGGAACATCATTTGGGTTTAACCTGCGACCCCATTAAAGGTTTGGTGCAAATACCCTGTATTGAGCGCAACGCTATGGGCGCTAACAAAGCAATTACCGCAGCCAACCTTGCTATTATGAGCAAACCCGAAAATGCAGTAGTCAATTTAGATGCGGTAATAAAATCGATGTGGGATACCGCACAAGATATGAGCCACAAATACAAAGAAACCGCCGAGGGAGGGTTGGCTATTAACATTTCTGTAGGGCTTTCGGAGTGTTAACAATAAATAATTCGATAAAATATTAACAAAGCTTCAATTTAGTTCCCTGCCTTATGTAAAATATTTTTTACTTTGCATTACATTTTAAAAATAAGACTATAAATGAAGTCTGCACAATACATTAGCAACGCACATCCGGCTTATATAGAATCGTTATATAACGATTTTAAGGAAAACCCTAACTCGGTAGATATTGAGTTTAAGAAATTTTTTGAAGGGTTTGACTTTGCCATTAATACCGGCAAAACAAATAATGGCGCTACAACTGGCCCGTTTAATATAAAAGAGCTGCAAGTTTACCAGTTGATAGAAGCTTATAGAGAGCGGGGGCATTTAATTGCGCAAACCAACCCCATTAGGCCACGCAAAGATCGCAAACCACATTTAGACCTAAAATATTATGGCTTAACAGATGCTGATTTAGATAACACTTTTCAAATTGGTAATGAAATTGGTTTAAAAAATGGTACACTAAAACAAATATTGGCTCAGCTTAAAAAAGTATATAGTGCCGATATTGGTTTTGAGTATGATTATATTACCGATATTGAAGTGCGAGATTGGTTGCGTCAAAAAATTGAACATCGGTTTAATACTCATTTTAGTATTGATAAGAAAAAACGCATCTTACAAAAACTAAACGAAACAGTAGTGTTAGAGCAGTTTTTAGGTACAAAGTATTTAGGTGAAAAAAGGTTTTCGTTAGAAGGAGGAGAATCAACAATACCAGCTTTAGATGCCATTATAAATAAAAGTGCTGACCTTGGGGTGCAAGAAGTAATTATTGGTATGGCACACCGTGGCCGCTTAAATGTGCTGGCCAATATAATGGGCAAAACATACGATTATATTTTTGCAGAGTTTGAAGGCAACACGCCAGAAGATAACACCATGGGAGATGGCGATGTAAAATACCACTTAGGTTTTTCATCATTATTAGAAACACCTACCAATAAAAAAGTGCATTTAAAGCTAACACCCAACCCATCACACTTAGAAGCAGTTGACCCTGTAGTGCAAGGTTTTGCACGCGCTAAAGCCGATGTTGTTTATAACCGTGATTACGACCAGATTTTACCTATTTTAATACACGGCGATGCAGCAATTGCAGGGCAAGGTATTGTGTATGAAGTGGCGCAAATGAGTAAGCTACCAGGCTATTATACAGGTGGTACAATTCATTTTATTATAAATAACCAAATTGGTTTTACTACCGATTTTGATGACGCCCGCTCCTCACACTACTGTACCAGCGTTGCCAGCGTAGTAATGGCACCAGTAATTCATGTAAATGGCGATCAAGTGGAAGCAGTAGTTTTTGCAGTTGAGCTGGCTGCTGAGTTTAGACAAAAATTTAATCGCGACATTTATGTTGATATGGTATGTTACCGAAAGCACGGCCACAACGAAGGCGATGATCCTAAATTTACACAACCTGTTTTGTATAATTTAATCGACAATCACCCAAATCCACGGGATATTTATATGAATCACCTTGACAAAAAAGGTCAAGTGGAGGCAGCTTTAGCTAAAAAATTAGATGTTGAGTTTAGAAAAGAATTACAGGCAAGGTTAGAAAACATAAAACAAAATCATTTACCCTATAAATACCAAAAACCAGAGCAAGAATGGCGTAAACTTAAAAGTAAAGCAGCACCCGAAGATTTTGAAGTTTCCCCAAAAACAGGCATCACAAAAAAAACAGCACTCCAAATTTTAAAATCACTAATTACCCTACCCGATGGTTTTTCGATATTAAAAAAAGTACAACGCTTATTAAACAAAAATGAAAAGCTATGGGTAAAAAATGAAACATTAGATTGGGCTGGAGCAGAATTATTAGCCTACGGTTCTTTACTAAAAGAAGGTATTGATATTAGAATGAGCGGTCAAGACATTAAGCGGGGCACCTTTAGTCACCGACATTCGGTTTTAGTTGATGAAAAAACACAAGCGCCTCATTACCGCTTAAACTATGTTGACGAAAAGCAAGGTTTGTTTAGAATTTACAATTCCTTACTATCAGAATTTGCAGTATTGGGTTTTGAATTTGGTTATTCACTCGCCAGCCCCAATTCTATGGTAATTTGGGAAGCCCAGTTTGGTGATTTTGCCAATGGTGCCCAAACTATTATCGATCAATTTATAATGAGTAGCGAAAGTAAATGGCGTCGCAATAGTGGTTTGGTAATGTTACTGCCACATGGCTACGAAGGCCAAGGGCCCGAACATTCAAGCGCAAGATTAGAACGCTTTTTGCAAAGTAGTGCCGAATACAATGTTACAGTAGCCAATATTACCACGCCTGCCAACTTCTTTCACCTACTACGCAGGCAGTTGGCACGTAATTTTAGAAAACCCTTAATTGTAATGTCGCCCAAATCATTATTAAGGCATGCAAAATGCATATCATCAATTGATGATGTTGCGCCAAATACAAACTTTAAAGAAGTTTTTGATGATAAAAATACCCTAGCAGCAACAAAAGTTACCCGTGTATTGGCTTGCAGTGGCAAAATTTATTACGATTTATTGGCCTATAAAGAAGAGCATAAAAGAACCGATACCGCTATTGTACGTATAGAACAGTTGTATCCATTGCCCTATAAACAAATTGATAAATTAATAGTGAAATATAAAAATGCTACTTTTGCTTGGGTGCAAGAAGAACCATCTAATATGGGAGCTTGGCAATACATATTAAGTTGTTATAGAAATGCCGATCTAACTTTAATTGGTCGCAAATCAAGTGCTTCACCTGCAACAGGTTTTAAAAAAATACATATTATAGAGCAGAACGATATTATTGAAAAGGCCTTCAATTTCTCAAGCAAAAGAGCATCAAATTAAAATAAATAATAATGACAATAGAAATAAAAGTACCAACAGTAGGCGAGTCTATAAACGAAGTAATTTTGGCAAGTTGGTTAGTTAGTGATGGCGATTACGTGGAGATGGATCAAATGTTATGCGAGCTAGAATCGGACAAAGCTACCTTTGAAGTACCAGCAGAAAAAGCAGGCATCATAAAAATAATTGCCGAAGTAGATGCCGAGTTAGAAATTGGTGCAGTATTATGCAGTATTGATACCTCGGCTGCACCTGCACAAAATGCTACTACAGAAAAAAAAGCAGAAGTACCAGAAATGACCGAGGCCGAAACTTCAACCACCGCTTCAACTACCACATCTGCAAAAGAGAGTTATGCCAGCGGTACACCAAGCCCAGCAGCAGCAAAAATATTAACAGAAAATGAAGTGTCAACCGAAAATGTTGATGGTACAGGCAAAGATGGCCGTATTACCAAAGCAGATGCCTTAGGTGCAGTAGCCAACAAACCAGCAACTCCAAAACCACAAGCAGCAAATAAGCCAGCTGATACAACTGCACCAGCAGCTAACTTTAGCCGTAGCACACGTACACAGCGTATGAGCAGCTTACGCAAAACCATTAGCAAGCATTTACTAAATGCTAAAAACAGCACCGCAATGCTCACCACTTTTAACGAGGTAGATTTAACCGAAATAAAAGCCTTACGTGCTAAATATAAAGAATCTTTTAAAGAAAAATATGGCGTTAGCCTCGGCTTTATGGGCTTTTTTATGAAAGCCTGCGCAACCGCTTTAATGGAAGCACCAGGGGTAAATGCGCAAATAGATGAAGGCAATATTCTTTATCACAACTATGCCGATATTTCAATTGCGGTATCAACGCCAAAAGGTTTAGTTGTGCCAAAGGTTCAAAATGTAGAATCGCTAAACCTGCACGAAATTGAAATTAAAGTAAAAGAATTGGCTCTTAAAGGCAGAGACAATAAACTAACAATGGAAGAAATGACAGGCGGAACTTTTACGGTAAGTAATGGTGGTGTTTTTGGTTCATTGCAATCCACTCCTATCATAAATGCCCCGCAGTCTGCAATTTTGGGCATGCATAAAATACAAGACCGACCAATGGCCATTAATGGTGAAGTAGTAATTAGGCCAATGATGTATTTGGCAATGAGTTACGATCACCGAATTATTGATGGTAAAGAAGCCGTAACCTTTTTAGTGCGAATTAAAGAATTGTTAGAAGACCCAATTCGCTTAATGCTAAGTGTTTAATTTTTTTAGAAACGAAACATTTAGGCACGCATATACGGGCAACCTGCTTTCCGCTCAAATAACGCTCCGCAAGCTACACGTTATAACCGCTGCAATCAGGGTTATAATTGCAAACTTTCGTCACTCGCATTAAATTTCATAATAAAAAAAGCCGCTTCAGTAATATTGAAGCGGCTTTTTTATTTAAATAATTATCTTATTAAAATTACTTTCTTACCCTATTAGTATTTAGTGTAGTAGCACCCAAAGTAACCGCACCAAAAATCATTAACAATAAAGCTAAACTAATTAAACCCCATTGAGACAAGGTCGGTATTTGCACTATATTACTAAAGTCAGGTCCATCTGCAGTACCATCACCATTTATACTAAAAGGGAGTGGGCCAACTTCACCATCTAAGCTTGCGTAGCAGGTTGGTAAAGTAGCTGGGTCTAACTCTGCTGTATAATTTCCACAAGCAAAAGGACCAACCAAAGTATAGTTACCCATCGCATCTGTTAAAACAGGCGATCCGGCAACTGGCATGCCCGTTGCAACATCAATAATAATAACACTAATGCCACTAAAGTCAACTATTTCGGCTGAACACATTGGCTCATCAGTAAATATAGTTCCTTCAATTGAATCTTCGCAAATACATTCGCAACCTGTAGCATTACCAATCATAAGCTCATTACTATCTTGATCAGTAAAAGTAACAGGGCCATAACCTGTGCCACTTGCCGAATGGTAAACCGTTAAAGTATAAGTACCTGGGTTTGCAGGATCTTCAACTGCACAAACAGTTCCATCGGCACCATAAGCTGCACCTGTCATATCTTCGGCCACTGGCATAGGGTTAGCTGTTAAGCACCATGTTGAACCAGGTGGGCCTGTAATTGTAATTTCGTCAGCCACTAAATCAATAATACCGTCTCCTTCAAAGTCAACATTTTGAGGCGCAGTAGGCTCTGGCATACAAGAGCAAGGGTCTGTAATATCAATTGCAAAGCTATCGTAAGTACATAAATTATTGTCAATACATGTTGCCGTGGGGTCGTAATTATTTGCTGTTATATCTCCACAAGCAGCAGTAACTGGTGTGGCATTTAAGCCACAATCTGCACAAACTTCTCCTGTGGCTAAAATAGTAGTTGCCTGTTCGTTTTCAGTACAAGGGTCGCCATCATCACAAGCATCTATACTAATACAAGTTGCATCAATACCAGCTAAATCAGCACAACCTAAAGCCGTAACACAAAGTGTTGGGTCTGCGGTATCGCTTGCTCCTGGATTCGGATTAAATTCTGCAAAACAAGGATTATCGCAATACGCACCAAAGGTACAAAGCGTGTTATCAATACAAGTGGCATTCGGGTCAAAATTTGTTGCTGCCGGATCACCACAAGCTGCCGTAACTGGTGTGGAATTTAAACCACAATCTGTACAAACTTCTCCTGTGGCTAAAATAGTGGTTGCCTGTTCGTTTGCTGTACAAGGGTCGCTATCATCACAGGCATCTATACTAATACAAGATGGGTCAATACCAGCTAAATCGGCACAACCTAATGCGGTTACACAAAGTGCTGGGTCTGCTATATCACCAGGGTTTGGGTTTGGTGCAAACTCTGCAAAGCAAGGGTTATCACAGAACATACCGAATGTACAAACTGTATTATCAATACAAGTGGCATTAGGGTCAAAATTTGTAGCTACCGGATCTCCACAAGCTGGGGTAACTGCCATGCCGTTTCCGCAAGGCACACAAACTGTTACATTATCGCAGGCATCTATTCCTTCCATTTCGCCGGTAGTACAGGGGTCACCATCGTCGCAAGCTTGCATAACAGGAGCTAATGCACAACTTGCAACTGCTGTACCTGCACAAGGCACACAAACTACTGCTGCGTCACAAGCATCTACTTCTTCCATATCGTTTTCTGTACAGGGGTCACCATCATCACAAGCTTGCGCTACTGCTGGTAAAGTACAAGTTGCAATAGGTGTTCCATTACCACAAGCCGTACACACTTCTCCGGTTTCAATTATGGTAGTTTCCATTTCGTTTTCGGTACAAGAATCCATATCATCGCAAGCTAAGGTTTGTAAACAGGTAGCATCTGGGTTATCGGCACAACCAAGTGGAGTAACACATAGTGATGGGTCAGCAGTATCATCTGCTCCTGGATTTGGATTAAATTCTGCAAAACATAAATTATCGCAGTAAGGCACTCCAACGGAGTCGCAGTTATAATCTGCGGTAACTATTACATCGCAAGTAAGGCCAGAATCACAACCAACATTAACTAACATAATGTTATCTACTGTAAAATTAGTGGCGACACCGCCTGCACCACTGTCAGATGTAAATAATATGGTATGACTTGCGCCATCGGCATAGGCACTTAAATTGACGGTAATGGTTTGGATGGTGCCGTTTGCATCGCAATTAGCTGGGTTTGTATTTAAGGTAAATTCTACATTACCGTCTACTTGTACTTGAATGAAATCTGCTGCATCTCCACAAACAGAATTTTCTAATGCAAAGGTTAAAGTAGCCATTCCTCCTGGGCAAGGTGGTATGACAAAATCGCCCGAGAGTGTACCTGTTTCTTGGTTACCTGAACCTCCAAACCAAGCTAAGTAGGCGCCACTATTTGGGGCAACACCGTAATTAATAGAACCACCGCCGTTGCCGCAAGTTCCTGCATCACACAAAACAGTTCCAAAGTTGGTTGAAGTAGATGTCCAAGGGGAAGCACCTCCAGCGCCAATTGCTTCTAAATCTCCATCATTCATAGTGGCATCAATAATTACCGCGTCTTCGCCGGCAAAACAACAATCGGGACCTGCAGCATCTGGTACAAAAGTAACGGTATACGATGCTGTACCGCTATCTCCATTATTTACTGGAAATGTTGGGTTGCCTGCATCTGGAGTAACCGTTACGTAAGCTTCGCAACCAGCTAAGGGTGTAAGTATTGGTTCATTACAAGTTCCTTCACCGCTAACTGTAACCAAAGTTGTTAGATCTGTTGGCGGGGCAGGGTATGCTGTTATAATATAAGTTCCTCCATCTAAAGTGGGGTTTAAGGGTGTGGTAGTACAATCAACATTTAAAAAATAAGTTTCTGTTTCTATTATACAATTAGTAGATGTAAGTGTATTTGGTGCAGCTATTGCTGTACCACCGGCACTTAAATAGTTACCTGTACTCCAACTGTAAATTGCATCACTATTATCATCTAATACTAAACCATTAGCTTCCGGATCTGGAAAAGCGACTACATCACTCATTCCGCAAAAATCATCTGTTATGGCTACAGGTGTGGTTACCGCCGTAGCACATGCTACTTCGCAAGGTTGGTTTAAACAAGCATTTGGTAATTCTGGTGGAGATGGTGCAGAGCATTGATTGGCAGTTGCACCAAATAATTGATTAGCCCAGTAGTTCATTACTGCTGCTTGATCTTCTGTAAACATACTCATACAAGCATCATCTGTATATGCCATAAAGTTGGCTGTTGGTACGTTAATTGCACCACAAGTTCCACCAGTTCCTTGGCTTGTATTTGTTACGCAGCCAGTTGGGCAGCCATAAAACTGATCGGCCATTATTGGTGTATCGTTAACATTAAATGGTCCTGGTGCATTTACATCGTTATCATTACAACTAGGGGCTCCATCAACGTGTGTATGAAATAGACCCAAGTAATGGCCAATTTCGTGAATCATAGTTGCTCCTAAATTGTAAGTATTTTGAGTATCTAAACCACAACCTGATGAAGGGTCGGTGCCTCCAAAAGCCTCCGCACATGTTGAAACACCATCGCCATTAGCAGCACCAGGTATACCATCGGCCACACCGAGGCAGTTTCCGCTTGTGATAAACAGGTTCATAATGCCATTCCAGCCAGGTGCACCTTGACCACCGGCACCAAAACCACCTGTAAATGCACCAATAGTGATTGGTGGATCGCAGGCAGGATCTAATCCTTCAGCATTTCCTTCGGGAGGAACGGCTAAACAAAATGTGATACAAGTACCTGTTGAAGCCACACTATTGCCTTGTGCATCTTGATATGCTGCGGGGCAAACGGCTTCTGCTGCTGAACCAGTATTGTTACCAAATGCTACGTTCATGGCATCTAATTGATCTTGCACTTCGGCTAAAAGGCAATCGCTATCGCCACAAGTTACTACGCCTGGTGCAAAGTGAAAGGCTACTGGTACTACAATAGAATTATTGGCATCGCAGGGTATTTGCCCTTGCCGGTCAATCTTTGGCATAGCTAATGCGTCATTATGATAAGCAGCATAGCGAGAATTGCTTTCTATCCTTTGTTGCAGGGCTTGCATAGTGGTACAACGCTCACCGTCTACTTGTGCAACCGTAATGTTTATCATAAAAAATAAACAAATAGCAAGTGTACAATAAGAAATTATGTTATTCATTTTTATGTTATTTATTGTTTTTTCTGTTTGAGGTTTTTTGGGAATGTAAAAGTAACAAATTACCTATCCTAATCATAATGTTAAAAAGAAAATTGATGTATGATATGTTACACTTTTAAATGATAATACCCTAAAGTGATCTATTTTGCTAAAGTCAAATTGATTTTTCAACTTACTATAGTAAAAACAAAAAACTCAGCATTTTTATGTTTATAATGGTAAAATTAAATCGTTTTCAGAATCATTTAAAAATTAATTTATAATTTTCTCCATAAATTTTGGGCTTCGAAAGGCTCGTTTTAGCTACTCTAAAACTGTACTAGTGGACTCAATAGCAATCGGAATCTATCAAAAAATAGCTTTGTTATAATTGATAAATTTATTTATCATCATTTATAATCGACTGCACTCGTTTTATACTTTTTAAGTATGCTTATTTTAATTGCACCAAAACTCATTAATAGTAAAGCTAATATTAATAAACCCCATTGCGACAAAGTGGGTACCATCATAACATTGCTAAAATTAAAGCCATCGGCTGTTCCATCACCATTAATGGTAAATTGAACTGGCCCTGTTTCACCATTTAAACTGGTATAACACATTGGTACGGTAGCCAAATTTAATTCGGCTGAATATTGGCCACAAGCGAAAGGACCTGCTAAACTGTAATTTCCTGTGGCATCTGTAATGGCAGGTGAGCCTGCAACAGGAAGTCCTGTAAGCACATCAATAATAATCACTTCAATTCCACTAAAATCAGCACCTTGAGATGGACATAGATCAGTATCTGTTGATATGGTACCAGCAATACTATCTTCACAAGTGACATCGCAATTGTAATTGGCTGCTACTACAACATCGCAATCTGCTGGCTCTGTACAAGCACTTGCAACTAGGCTTACATTATCAATAAAAATATTGGTGTTTGCACCACTGTTTTCCTCTCCTATAATTACAATTTGGGTTGCTCCAGCAGGTACACCTAGGGCCAAAATATCTACTGGGCCAAAGGTTGTATTTGTATCATCACAAGTTATATTGGCTATTACAACGCCACCTATCTGTACTTCTATAAAGTCTGTATTGCCTCCGCATGCATCCATCAGATAGTCGAAACTTAATTCAACTGAATTACAAGCTGGTATAATAATATCTTGCGTTATTGTTAAATAGGAGTCGCCTCCCCAACCACCAAACCAGGCCTCGCTGCTTCCGTTAACCAATCCTCCAGATACGCCAATTATACCAAAAGGATTGGGGTTAGGTGTTCCAGCTGGAACTTCTTCTAATTCTATCCACGGAGCAACGCCTGCTTCAAAATCACCATTTACCAAAATTTCGCCTTCGTCCGCAGGGTTTCCGATAATACAACATTCTGGCCCTGCGGCAGAAGATGTAAATGTTACCGTATAGTTAGCTGTGCCTGAATCACCAGCAGCTACTGGAAAGCTTGGGTTAGCGGTATCGGCAGCGACCGTAATGTTGTTTTCGCAACCTGCTATTGGGGCTACTATTGGTTCATCGCAACCACTTTCATTATTTATTGTTACTAATGCTGCAATATCATCTGGCAATGCAGGATAGGACGTGGCTACAAATGTACCTGCATCTAAAGTTGTAGCAAGTGGTGTTGTGCCACAGTCAACATTTAAATAATAGGTTTCGGTTACTACAGCGCAATTAGTAGAGGTTAATATGGTTGGAGCTGTTGCAACCGTGCCACCTGCACTTAAGTAATTGCCAGTAGACCAAGTTAATACTAGATCACTTACTTCATCTACCACTAATCCATTTGATAATGCGCCCGGAAAATCTGTAGTTGTGGTTGATCCACAGGCATCTTCTGTTAAACTAATAGGTGTGGTAACTACTGATGGACAGACTAGCTCACAAGCGCCAGCTTGATTGGCACACGGTGGATAGGTTGGCATACAAGAAGTTGAGTTTGAAGCCCAATCTGCTTGTGGGGCTGCTGTTGCTATCATTACATCTACTTGATCTTGAGAAAAAGAAAACATGCAATCGTCATCAACATAATCCATAAAGTTACCTGAATAGTCTGTACCTTCTGTAGAAGTACAAGCATTTGTATCTACTGTTGGGCAACCAAAATTAGGGTTGGTTTGTGGTGGTGTATCGGCAATATTATCACCAAAGGTATGCTCTAAACCAAACCAGTGGCCAACTTCGTGAGTTAGTGTTGCACCACCATCATACGGTATGCCACCACCTACACCTTCGCAAGGCACAAAGTTTTGTGAACCAAAAGCGCTTGTTAATACTGAAGCTCCTTGTGTTTGGTTTGTATTTGAGGCGCCACCTAAAAAGTTTACAAAACCTAAAATACCGCCGCCGCCTATTGGGCCAACATATATATTTAAAAATCCGTTCCATAAGGCCGGTGCATTTTGGTTATCGGCATTGTAGCTTGTAGTAATGGCTAAGCCACCGCTTATAAGGTTAGCATCGGCTGGTAAATTTTGATCTGCTAAACAAAATTGAATACAGGCGCCATCATCTGGCATTGCTAATGCTCCAGCTGTTCCTCCAAAATCGTTACAGCCTGCATTTATCCATTCACATAATAAGCCTGCATTCATATTACAACCCGAAAAATCTGCATTCATTTGGTCTATTTGTGCAATAGTTGCATCTATCATGCATTGTTCTGAAATATTGGTTGGTTGAAAGTGCACTACTATGGGTACAATTAATGGCGTAACGCATGGTGCTTGTAATCTTTTAGTTTGTAATTGGCTTGCTACTCTCTCTTGCAAGGCTTGATATTCTGCTGCAAACTGCTGGCTTTGCAGGCTTTGCTGCATGTTTGCATCTGTGCCACACCGTTGTTGTGCGTATGCTCCATTCGATATAATAAAAACTAAGCCTAATAGTGTCCAATAAGCAACTGTTTGTTTCAATTGATTCATAATTTTTTAAATTGTATTGCAGGATGTTTTCTTTTAAGATAATTGTTTTGTTGTTGTAAATATAATTAAATAGTTGTACTTTTAAGAGAGAGATTTTATCAAAATCTCTAAAAGACAGTTACCTCTAAGATGGTTCCGACAGCCCGATAACTAAAAGAATGGTTATGCCATTTTGAATAGTTTATAAAGTGTTGGTAAATTGGTATTTGAACAGATGGCGGGAGCGAGGTTTCCAAATGCTAAACTATTTCGATGTTAAAAAATAAATTAAAAATATCAAAGTTTTATTATTCATATTAATTTTTTAAAAAATACTTCATTTTTATTGCAGGTTTAATTAAGCTAAAAAATATAGATTTCATAAGTTGAAACATCTATTTTTAATAGATTTAATACGGTGTACTAAGCCATTCATTATCGAACAGCATTCATTTTGAGCGTTTTTTTTGAAATAAAAGTGCTTTTTGTTTAATAAATGTGGTGCCTTTGTGCTATATATAAAGGCAGTAGGTAAAGTAGCCAGTATTTAATATTATTTAAAAAAAATATAAACAATATTAAATATAAAGGGAATTAAAATTATAAATATAGGATTAAATATTGAGAGATTACTATTGTAGCGAAAAATAGGCTAAGGTTTAAAAATTAAAATTAAAAGAACCGAGACTATGTTTTACAATATTTATTTGTATTTTTTATTATTAAATAGTTGATTTGCAATACTTTAAATTATATTAGCCAAGGTTTTAGCCTCTTTTTTTTATTTAAAAATAGATAAAAAAGCATTTGGTGGTGTAAGAAATAGCCAATTTAGCTTATATTTTGGTGGTAAAGTTTTTAAATATTTATTTTTTATAAATAGCACATTTAAGGTTTTAACAGATAAACTACAGTTAATTATTTTGGTGAAAATTTAACTATGTGCCATTTAGTATTCTTAATTTAGCAAAAAATTAAACAAGCTTTTCTAATAAAAAAATGAGTGATTTCCACAATTTAACCATAAAATCAATAAAAAAAACAACCCCCGATTGCGCCATAGTAGAATTTGAAATTGACGATAACTTGTGCGATACTTTCAAATTTATGGCAGGGCAATATCTTACCTTAGAACATATTATTAACAATGAAGTTGTTAGACGATGTTATTCTTTGTGTTCTTCGCCAAATGATAATAGCTGGAAAGTTGGAGTAAAAAAAGTGGAAAATGGAAAATTTTCCACTTTTGTAAATGATGTTTTGCAAACTGGTGATCAAATAAAAGTAATGCCACCTGATGGAAATTTTTATATTCCATTACAACCAAAAGAGGCAAGACGGTATGTTGCATTTGCTGCGGGTAGTGGTATTACGCCCATTTTTTCATTAATAAAAACACATTTAGCAGCAGAACCGAATTCAAGTTTTCAATTGTTTTACATCAACAAAAACTTACCCTCAATAATATTACGAGAAGAAATTGAAGCACTAAAGAACACCTATATGAATCGTTTTGAAGTATTTCATTTTTTTACGAGGCAAAACAGAGCAATTGATTTGTTTAACGGCCGATTAACTGAAGATAAGTTAGAACAGCTATTCGACACCTTGTGCGATACTTCAATTATTGACCACTATTTTAGTTGTGGCCCTGAAACCATGATTAAGCTAATTGAGACTTTTTTGTTGACCAAAGGAGTTGATAAAAGCCAAATTCATTATGAACTATTTGGAACAAATACTGGTGAATCAGCAGAGAAAAAAGCTGCAATTGAAGCCCAATTTAAAGGAGAGGCTTGCACGGTAACTGTTTTAGAAGGAGGCAAAGAAATTTCTTTTGTTACAAAAAAAGGTAGTAGCAATATATTAGATGAAGCTTTAAAAAATGCTGCAGATTTACCTTATGCCTGCAAAGGTGGCGTTTGTGCTACTTGTATTGCAAAATTAGTGAAAGGCAATGTTGAAATGCTTTTAAGCTATGGTTTAGAGCAAGAACAAATTGATGAAGGCTACATACTCACTTGCCAATCAGTACCAACAAGTAACGAAGTATTGGTAGATTTTGATGTTTAGTTGAATTTATTGTAACTTTACTACCAATATGGAAAAAATTCTAAATTTAGAAGATCAGTTTCAGGCAAGAATAGATGACGGAGAACGCATAGAACCAAGAGATTGGATGCCTGAGAAATATAGAAAAACACATATTCGTCAAATTTCGCAACACGCACATTCAGAAATAGTAGGGATGCTACCAGAAGGTAATTGGATTACCCGTGCACCATCGTTACGTAGAAAAGTTGGTTTGTTGGCTAAAGTGCAAGATGAAGCTGGCCACGGGCTGTATTTATATAGTGCCGCAGAAACTTTGGGCATTAGCCGTGATGAAATGACTAAGCAATTACTTACTGGCAAGGCTAAATATTCAAGTATATTTAATTACCCCACTTTAAGTTGGGCAGATATTGGAGCAATTGGTTGGTTGGTTGATGGCGCTGCCATTATTAACCAAGTAATGCTTACCCGCACTTCTTATGGGCCTTATGCCCGAGCAATGGTGCGCATTTGTAAAGAAGAAAGTTTTCATCAGCGACAAGGCTACGAAATTATGCTAACCCTTTGCAAAGGCACTAAAGCACAAAAAGCTTTGGCTCAAGATGCATTAAATCGTTTTTGGTGGCCATCGTTAATGATGTTTGGGCCAAGAGATGAAGAATCACCAAACACGGCTCAATCGGTAAAATGGAAAATAAAACGACAAACTAATGATGAGTTACGACAACGTTTTATAGATATTACTGCACCACAAGCAGATTATTTAGGAATAAGCATACCCGACCCCAATTTAAAATGGAATGAAGAACGTGGCCATTATGATTTTGGTAAAATTGACTGGAATGAATTTTGGCAAGTAGTTAAAGGCAATGGGCCTTGTAACAAAGAACGTATTGCAGATAGAACAAAAGCCAGAGAAAATGGCAAATGGGTTAGAGATGCAGCTATGGCTTATGCAGAAAAACAGCAATTAAAAAAAGCAGTTTAGGCATTGTGCTAAGTTTCTTTATCCTCTAACAACAATTTATGTTTCATAGCGTAGCGGAACAGTCCTGCTATGTTTTTACTTCCTGTTTTTTCCAACAAGTTACGCCTATGCGTTTCAACCGTGTTTATACTTATAAAGAGTTCTGCGGCAATATCTCCTGTAGTGTACTCTTCACAAATTAGTTGTAGTATTTCAACCTCACGGGTAGTTAACACACTTGCTGGTAATGCTTGGCGTTTTGTTAATGATGGTCTTTTGGGTTTTGCGTTTCTGGCAATAATTTTATCAATTATCGGTTTACTAAAATGTGTTTCCCCGTTCGAAACAGCTGTTAGTGCTGCTCTAATTTCATCAATACCAGTTTCTTTTAATATATAACCATCTACACCTGCCTTTAAACAATCTTTAATTATTTTTAATTGATCGTGCATTGATAATATTAATATAGCTGTATCAGGATATTTGCTTTTTACAATTTTTGATGCTTCAATACCATTTTTACCGGGCATATTAATGTCCATAATAATAATGTCGGCTTTGGTATGTTCTAATTGGCTTAATAAATTATCACCATTTCGTGCAGTAAGCACTACCTCTACATCATCAAACTCAGCCATAAGTGCACTAATGCCATCAATAATTACTTGGTGATCGTCAGCTACCGCAATTTTTAATTTGTTCATTATAATAATATTATACTGTGAATAGATTTAACAAAATTACAGCTTAAAATAAGATGTATTCAATGAGAAAAAAAAATAGTGGAAAACCGTGAGT
>ENA-ORXR01000857-ORXR01000857.1-marine-metagenome-genome-assembly--contig:-NODE-857-length-36669-cov-5.468709_pt1 | contig 36669 bp, 26 predicted proteins | sample MGYA00237866_ERZ511479 | MGnify/ENA metagenome assembly ERZ511479
GATTGCATTGATGGTTATGTACGTAGCTAAAGAAGAGAGACCTTACAAAGAAATTGAACAAGCCATGAAGCGGATTATCAAGAGGTTGAAACGGGACGTGCTTTGAGTTTGAACGGATCAGATAGCAAGAACAAACACAGTATTGGACATGGCGGGTTAGCAGCTACTTTTTCAGAAGGCCGGGATGTTAAAATTAGAAGAAATATTCAGTAGTATGAGGATGTATTCTTGAGAAAATAAAGATATTTGCAATTATGTTATATGGCGTTATTTTTGCATAAACTTAGGTAGAATAGACTGATTGTTGAAAGCAGACTTCTATTAATTTTTCCAACTAGACTGAAACAAAATGACTTTAAAGGAATTTTTTGATTTGTTGGCTGACCAGCCCCTATTATTGATGGCCTATTTCGGAATGATTCCGCTCACAGCGCTTATCACTGGTTTTATGGGCAAGAATGAAGGCCATCTCAGTCCCTGGAAATACTTGTATTCAGCGCTGGTCTATCTAATTTGTATTCCAGGTATTTTTTCGATTACACTTAATGTTTACCTATTTTTATTTGAAAAACAAAGTGTATTTAACGCTGATATATATACCCAGATTTTCCCTGTTTTGTCCATGTTTGTAACTTTGTTATTGATAAAGAACAATGTTGCACTCGATCGTATTCCGGGCTTTAATAAGCTATCCGGACTTTGTATGGCTATTTTTGCCGCACTGATCTTTATGTGGATTATTGACAGAACCCGTATTTTTGTGATTTCCGTCATACCGTTTTATTACGTCGGACTTCTCTTTATCGCCTTATTACTGACTTTCCGATTTGGAATAGGCAGAATGTTTAATGCAAAATAATTTTTGGTATTTGGCTTCCTTCCATCGAATCTGGAGGCAGCCAGTTTCTAATAAAGCTGTAAAAAAAGAGCAGACAATCTTTATTTTTTACCTCAAGGATGAGAAATAAAAATTATCAAAACTCCTTTTAGGAACGAGGATCTAATAGATTGAGATAAAAGGCGAAATATTTTTGCATCACTCTGCACTTATTTATTTGCCATTCCTTAGAATTCTTGCCTTTTACCAACACTTCGCTTTTCTATTTCCTACATTTGATCACGACATTTTTTAGGAGGACTATCCTCTTGAAGAAGGTCAAGCTAGATTTATTTTATCATCAAAATTCTGATAAAATCATGCCTCTGGTTTCTCTTCTCACTTGTGTGGCCCTCTGGTTACGCACAAGAACAGGCACTTCATGCCCAGTTTGTACCACAATCCATTGACCTGGATGGAAGATTACTGGAAGCACCATGGAATACCGCCGACAAAACCACTCCTTTTTGGATGACCTTTCCACAGGATTCTGTACAAGCCCAATCATTTACCGAAGTCCGAATATTGCACGACGAATATTTCCTCTACATTGGCGCTACTTGTACGGATCCTTCTTCCGGAGATTTTGTGGTACAATCCTTAAAAAGAGATTTTGACTTTTCGGTCAACGACGCCTTTGCCGTTTATCTGGATGCTTTTAAAGATGGAAATAATGCCTTGGGTTTTGCGGTAAACCCTTTTGGTGTACAATGGGATGCCATCATCTCCGATGGAGGCCACAAAAATAAATCCATCAATACCAACTGGGATGGGATGTGGTACGCCGAAGTCTGGCAAGATCCTGATAAAAAATTCTGGTCGGTAGAAATAGCTATTCCATTCAACATCTTACGGTATGATCATCAACAAAAGGATTGGAAAATAAACTTTGCCAGAAATGACCTAAAACGCAATGAGGTTTCTACCTGGATACCCGTAGCGCGTGGTTTTAAAACAACTACCCTGTCTTCGATGGGCATACTACATTGGGAAAAATCACTAAAAAAACCTGGCTTATCTACCGTTATTAATCCCTACGTCGCTGTAGGCGCGGTGAATAATACCAGTGAAAACAAACCCGCAACGGCACTTTTCAATACAGGTATGGATGCCAAAATTGCACTCAGTTCTTCGCTCAATCTGGACCTTACTTTAAAACCGGATTTCTCGCAAGTAGAGGTAGACCGACAGGTAATTGACTTACAGCGGTTTGAACTTTTCTTTCCGGAAAAAAGACCTTTCTTTTTAGAAAATAGTGATTTATTTGAAAAAATAGGCAATAGTCGAATTCGTCCTTTTTTCTCCCGCAGAATTGGAAGTGCGGGAGAAGACCCGGTCAATATTTTATACGGTGCCCGGCTAAGTGGCAATCTGAATGACAAGTGGCGAGTAGGACTGATGAACGTACAAACAGAATCGCCACAAGGAGCAACCACTCATAAAAATTATACCGTTGCGACGGTACAACGGAATCTTTTTCAGGGATCTTCGCTCACCGCTTTTATGACCAATCGACAAGGGTTTAACAAATGGTATTCGGGCAGTGATTATCAGCGCGTCGGTGGTCTCGAATTTGATTACCGGCTCTTATCTTCGCGACTGACAGGCAAAGCTTTTTTACACTATGCCATCAGTGATGCTACTACAAAAGCGGCCAAAGCTTTTACTTTTAAAACCCGTTATAAAGAAAAAAAATATAGTGTTTTTTTGGGAATGGATAGTGTAGAAGAAGGTTATTTTTCTGGAATGGACTACGTACCTCGATTGTATCACCTGGATAAAATACGAGATACAACTATTCAGATTGGTTACGTAGATATAAGAAATAGTGGCTATTATCGTTTCTTTTTTAACCAGCATAAGTCGCTGGATTTTATCAGTCCCAGTTATCAGCTGGATTTATTCTTTAATCAACGATATCAATTTTTGGAATACAGAATTGAGCTGGACTTGACCTTACAACTTAAAAATTCTGCTTATTTTAATTTAAAATATAGCAATACTGCTCCGCAATTACAAGTACCATTGTTACTTGATGGGTTGCAATTACCATTTAACATTGGAGTCTACCATAATCAAGGATATTTACTGATGTACGACTCGGGACAACGGAAGCGCTTTTCTGCCCACGCCAGTATCGGGTACCGAAACGAATTTACGGGACACCATTTTGATTTCAGAAGTGATTTTGCCTACCGACTAAATCGACATTTTAACGTAGGATTAAATTTTTCTAAACAAGATCTGGGTGGCTTCGACAATCAGGAAGAGATTATTCACTTTACTTTGTTAGGGAGCAAAATAGAATATTCCTTTAATCGTAATATTTCCTTCACCACTTTTTTACAATACAATACGCAAAAGGAAAATTTCAATGTCAATGCGCGCTTTAACTGGCGTTATCAGCCTTTGTCAGACTTTCATTTGGTCTATACGGAAAATTATTTGACAGGGAGTTTTGCTCCAAAAAATCGGGCTTTGGTGATGAAGTTGAATTATTGGATTCCGTTGTAGGGAATGCATAAATAGAGGCTCATTCCTATATGTTACTGGCATAACCTACACCTTTCCATTTATATAGAAAGCCTTGTCGCTCGTTTGGCAAACTCTTTTGCGTTTTGGGCTTGTGATTTAACAAGGCAAATAGAAAACCAATAGCTAGTAAAAAGGGCTATATGATATATATTTCCTTCTAATGGTTTTTTTTGTTAAAAAATCTATTACATTGATTTTATTTATTATATTTGTATTAATTATTTAACACATAAACATAATAAAAATGAAAAAAATTCCTTCCTTCCTTCCTTCCTATTCCTTTTAGGAATACTTTGCTTTACCAGTTGTAAAAATCACGAAGAACAGCTATCAGCTGAATTTAAAAAAGCAGATTTTTTTCCAAAAACAGTTGAAGATATCCATTACAGCGTAAAAGATTTTTTAAATCACACCAACTCCGTCCAATCAGACGCAGTTTTACGCTCTGGCTACGAAGATAAAGAAGTTAACGAAGGATTCTGGACCTTGGAAGCTGCAGCGAACTATCTTAGCAATGCCAGTTCAAATACAAAAATAAAAAATACAGTTACGTACGACTTAAATATTAACAACAAAGTTGTTGATGGAATAATTAAGATGGACGGTGAAGATATGACCAACAAATTTGATGACTTACAAGATCTAATTAACACAAGTTCATCTGACCTTAATCAAGAAGCTAAAGTTGTTGATGCTAAATTAACTTCAGTAAATGATTTACAAACTGTAATTAGTTTTGATGTTTTGTTTGGTGATCTTACTCCTTTATTCGAATGTGATTGGGATCCTATTACTAGTAAAGGTATTGCTGGTGAATTGATCTCAGGATGTATATTTGACATGTATGATATTGGACAGGTGAATGATTATTATTATACAGGCATCTTCGATGCTGAGGCAATTTCAGATCAATTTTCATCTTGCTATTATGACTACACTAATAATATTGCAATATTTAGACAAAGTACTAATTCATTCACCCCAGCAGACATGGACGAATACTTATTACGAAATTTTGATTTTATGAACTGTGCACTTGATCAGCTCGACATACCTTATCCTTTCTCAGGGATACCTGTTGAAGCTTTAGAATTACGACCAGTACAAGATTATTATATGCCTTCCCAAATTGGCTTTTTAGTCCCAGGTACAGAATTTAACTTAATGCAACTAAGATTTGGTCGTCGCATTGCGTATGATTATCCAGGTGTGGATGATGGTGAATAAAATTTATAGAATATTAGTTTAATTGTGATAGTTACTACCAAGATTTCTAATAATCTTAGTAGTAACTATTGCATTTCATAATGAAGCCAATAATCTTTTTTTTATGAAAAAAATAATCCTTTATTTAATATTTTCATTTTGTTTGACATCTATCCATCTGGAGGCACAAAACTTTCAATCTTTCGAGAGTAGTGAATATCCAGACATTGTTCCCGCAATGCACGAACTACCCAATGGACATTTCATCTATCTTCATACGCTACGCTTTCCCCAAAACATTAACGCTGCTCTAGTGGCCACCGATTCGGTAATAAGTACGGTAAAAATTGTGGATGCAGACTTTAACCTAGTAGCAGCTTACGAAATAAAAAGCTTTTCAGTGGATGAATTGTATATGGGATTTGATATTTTGTTCAAAGAGAATAGCTTTCTCATTTTTGGAAACACTATTTCGTATAACCATAATTTCCGCCAAGGCTTTACACTTGAGCTAGATCAGGAATTACAACCTCTTGGGGAGATAAATATTCTCAACATTCCTAATGTTGATTTAATTGGCTTATATCTTCCGCAGTTTAATCACCAAGGAAATTTGGTTGTATGGGGTAGAGGAGGAGGGTTTGGAGGATTTGCAAATGCGTTATATGAATTTAACGAAGCAAATTTTTTAGTGAACTTGGTTGAGCTAGCTATTCCGTTAGAAAATTATACCCAATTGTCTGATAGCAGTTATTTATTACAATCCGTCTCAAGTAGACTTCAGCCATTATCTACCGATTGGGATTCGTTAGGAACACTTTATGGAGCTGATTTTGGTGTTACTCCTGCTTCTCTTATTGCTAACCCTGGTGGTAGTTTACTACTACCTAATGACCAATGGATCGTTACCGGAGTTCTTCGCTTAAGAGATTTTGAGGCACAGGCTTTTTACAGAATAGAGCATGTTAGTATTTTTGGACCCGACGGAAGTCGTTCTACCGTTTTTGAAATGGACCACCCCGATCGGCCGTTATGGAATCCTGGCTTTTCCAATATAGTTGGTCTAAGTGAAGAGCGTCTATATATTTCTAATGGAATATTAGATTGTTTTACGTTTGATCTTCCTCCTCCTATTACTTTAGACTGTACAAATTACATCTCCCTCCATAGTTTTAATGTTAATGGTACAACTAACTGGTCTCAATATTTAGGATATGATGCTTCTTATTTTCCAATAAGAATGGTGGCCACCCAGGACTCTGGGGTATTATTGCTGGTTTATCGCTTTAAGCTTGAAGATAATCCCTCTGGTCAGGAAGGAGATACATATTTTTTAAAATTTGATAAAGACGGAAATCTCACAGCTCCCGTGGGAGTAGAGGATTTATCTGGAATAGAAATAAAAAAAGTACTGGTTTATCCTAATCCGGCGCGTAACGTTTTGCAGTATAAGTATCAACTTCCTAATGTTAGTAAATTGTCTATACAATTTTTTGATGCTGCCGGACGATTGGTATTGTCTGATCGTATAGATGAAGATAGAGAAACTACCGTTGAGCATCTATCTGCTGGCACTTATTTTTATAAAATATTTGGAAATGAGCAGTTACTACAGTCAGGAAAAATACTGATAGAATGAAGTGAAAACCCTATACGCAAAATGCCAACCTAAAGTCTATTCAGATTGGCATTTTTTTATTAAATTATTTGAGATACAAATCTCCTACTCCTCCACCACCCGAGCATCCGTCAACGAATAAATCAACCGATTGATATCGCTATCATTCAACTGCAATTTTCCGCGTAGCGTGATCGCATCTGCCGAGTATTCTACCGCTTCCAATGCCTCAATTTCCATTACTGTTTCTGGACCAGCTCCTCCACAGAAAAAACACATATTATACGGAAAAGCGGAGAAGACAAATTCCTTATGACTCTTATAGCCTTCGACTGGAATCACGTATCCTTTGACCGTCACTTCCTTCCCTTCCATCGCTCGGATATCTTTACTAAAAACGGGAACATCTACTTTAAATCCCATCATCTCATCGTACTGCTTTTTATAGGTCAGCCGACTCAGCATCTTCCAGGTATTTTCTACTTCCATCTCAGCGGCATCCGGAACGTCCGACGCGGCGGGTGCTTGCTGAGCAGAGAGGGAGAAGGTGAGTAGCATTAGGAGGCTGGCGGCCAGGAGGAAGGAATATATTTTTTTCATTGTTGTTTAATCGTTTATTTGTTGAAGTATTTAATCGTTTAGCACATTTATCGTACAGATTTAAAACTGATTAACTCAAATATATTATTACTACCAAGTTGAGTCATTTGTAAAATCCGTTAACGCCAAGAATTGAATATATCGTATTGTAATCGCAATAAACAAATAAACGATTAAACAAATAAACATTTCAACCCCTTCCCAAAGATAACGCCTTTCCTCCCAAATCTGTTCTTAATACGTTGTTAAAGTCTCCGAAATATCGGTTCGATACGCCTGAAACGCCGGAATTAAGGCGGCTATAAAGCCAATCACCAATGATCCGCCCAACAACCAGAGTTCTTCTTTAAAAAATCGCCAACCGCTAAATTCGTATTGGTAGGCTTCTTCCAGATAGCCGGATAACAAGGCCATTCCGCTGTGACAGAGGAATAATCCGAGCAAATAACCTAAAATGGCAAAGAGTAATCCTTCCAGAATAATTAGAAAAAAGAGATAATTGCGACTCGCACCCATTACCCGCATCAGCGCCAGTTCGTACTTACGATCCTTAAGTGAACTGAACAGAGAGATAAAAATACTCAAGCCAGAAACGATTACAATTATCAACGCCAAATTGCGTAACGCATCCGTTCCTACCCCCATCATCGAATATAATCGGTTCATTTCGATGGCCGGACTCGCGGCTTGTAGATCGGTATTTTCGTTGATGCTACGGGGCATATTCAGGGAACGCCAGTCCTTTTTATTTCGGTAACGAATCAATAAAGTTGTGATGTCTTTGTCTGGATAATCGGTCAGTGGTTTGATGATGGGCGCAGCAGCTTGGTGAGCAGAGTGGTCGTGCGCATCATGATCATGTCCTGCGTGGTCCGTATGATCGTGTGCACTGTGATCGTGGTCCGTATGATCCTCCTGACCCGTCGCATGATCGTTTTCCTTTTCTTCCGTTGCTGCTGCGGGTGCCTTTTTTTCTTCCGCCTCATGATCGTGTACCGCCCAGACCGATTGGGTATTGGTTAGAATTAATTGATCTAACACGGTATTTGATTTATTTAGAATACCGACTACTTTAAAACCGTCACCGTGGTCGTGGGTATTGATACCATCATCTGCAAATCCGTGGGAACTGTGAAATTGATCGCCAATTTTTAAATTGGTTTTACTGGCGACGGTCGCACCGATCGTTACTTCGTATAACCCTTCCCAGAGTTTTCCACTTGCTACTTTCTCTTTAAAAATAGAATCTACGTATTCGTGGGTCGTTCCAATAATTCGGAATGATTTATAACTGTCTCCCAGTGACATCGGAACCGCCAGTTTGATCAGTGGATGTTTGGGATTAAAAAACGGCTTTACTTCCTTGATCGAAATATTTCCCGTCGGTGCGTCGATGTGATACATACTCGAAAGAATCATCTGCAAAGGACTGCCCTTGGCACCAATTACCAGGTCAATGCCCGCCAGATTATTTTTAAATTTTTCGTCCAGTTGTGTATTGAGTGAAATTAGCAAGGCAATCAATCCAACACCCAAACCAAACAGAAGCAACGTTAGCAGCATCTGTAAAGGTCGATCTTTCTGGTTTTTCCAACTCAGCGTCAGCGGATTCATTGTAAGATAATTTTGTGGTCAAAAAATGCTTTGAGACGGCTATCGTGGGTGACAATGACCAGCGTGGCGCCTTCTTCTCTGGCTTGGGTTTCGAGTAAATCAATGACTTCTTTGCAGTTTTCGTCGTCCAGTGCGGAAGTTGGTTCGTCCGCCAGAATCAATCCGGGACTGTTGACCAGCGCGCGCGCAATCGCTACCCGTTGTTGTTCTCCCTGACTGAGTCGGTTGGTACGGTCATTGATTTTATCGTCAATATTGAGTCGATCTAACAGATTTTTTATTCGGCCCGGATCGGCAGAATGGCCTGCCAGGGTTTGGGCAAGTTGTAAATTTTCTCTTACGGTCAAAGATTGTACGAAGTGGGATTGTTGAAATACGATCCCGATATTTTTTCCACGAAATTGATCCAGCGCAGTAGAAGAGAGGTTATTCAATTCCTGATCGGCTACGTAGACCTTTCCTTTTTGTGGTTTTCGAATGCCACCCAACAAATGCAATAGTGTTGTTTTTCCTGTTCCTGATTGTCCTAGCAAGAGCCACTGCGATCCTTTTTCGCATTTAATATCGGGGAAAGTAATGGTCTTGTTTCCGGGGTAAGTATATTCTAATTGCCGGGTTCGCAGCATAGTATTTTTATTGGTTAATTTAAAGATTCTGTATAGTTTTTCACTATAATTTAGGATCTCAGAGAGATCTCATTATGTTAGCTTTATATGATAAAGCAACCGATCGACCCCGTAGGGAGTCGCATTATTACGTTAAAGTGTAGATTTTTTGTTTTCTAATTACATACGCTACATCCTATAACAACGCCGCCCCAAACACCCCCGCACTATCTCCCAAACTTGGCCGCAAAATAGGCGTCTCCAAACGATGATTAAAAACGTGTTGTTCTATTGACTTCATCCCTTCGTCATAAAGCAAATCAACTTTACCCACCCCTCCTCCAATAATCACCGCATCCGGATCAATCATATTAATGACGCTAGCGATACCCTGACCAAAAAACTTAAGTAAGCGTTTTACCGTTTCATCTGCCACCTCGTCGTTACCTTCTTTATAAAGGTTAACGATTTCCGGAAGCGATTTTTTAATACCCATTTTATTAAAATAATATTTTTCCAGAGATGGGCCCGCAATCACCGTTTCGGTACAACCAATTTTTCCACAATAGCATTTTCCACCCGACGCATCCATAAAGCTGTGGCCCCATTCTCCGGCGATGCCTTGTCTTCCGTTGATTAATTTACCATTGATGACCAATCCGCCACCAACGCCTGTTCCCATGATGATACCAAATACGACGTTTGCATCAGGCAGTCGCTCCTTCACCACTCCCAGTTTCGTTTCCGCAATTGCAAAGCAATTGGCATCGTTGGCCATCGAAACCGGCATGGAAAGCGCCCGTTCCAAATCTCTTTTCAAATACTTACCATTGATCACCGTGGTATTACTATTTTTCATCGTCTGCGTAGACGGTTCCAGTGTTCCCGGTGTTCCAATACCTATTTTCTGAGGTTTTACACCGGTTTCTGCCATGAGCACTTCTACCAGTTTAACGATCTGACCAATAATATGTTGATAGCCTTTTTCTTTTTCAGTCGCAACCCTTAAGCGTTTTAAAACAACCGGATTATACGGATCTTCCAATACGACTCCTTCGATTTTTGTACCCCCTAAATCAATGCCCCAAACTGGTCCCATAAATTATTAAATTGCAATTGTTGTAAATAAATATTAGCTTTGGATTCCAAATTTATAAAAATGAAATTTTGCATAAATATAATCATTAGCATTCGAATTATTGGAATAATATCCAATCTGTAATAGCCTTATGATACTTATGCAAAAGCGCTGGCAGATTAATGAACTGCCAGCGCTTTTTTTTGATCGTTTTAAATCGTTTTTTATGTACAAGTCTTACGACAGCTTAAACCTTCCGGAGATCGACCGGGAAATACTTGAATTCTGGAAATCCGAAAACATCTTCGAACGTAGTATCTCCGAAAAGGATGCCAAGAATACCTACGTTTTTTATGAAGGGCCTCCATCTGCCAATGGTAAACCAGGTATTCACCACGTAATGGCTCGTACGGTTAAGGATTTGTTCTGTCGTTTTCATACCATGCAGGGACAGCGCGTGCAACGTAAAGGTGGCTGGGATACGCATGGCCTACCGATTGAGTTGAGCGTAGAAAAAGAACTGGGGATTACCAAAGAAGATATCGGTACCAAAATTTCGGTAGATGATTATAACAAGGCTTGTCGCGAAACGGTAATGCGTTATAAAGATATGTGGGATGATATCACCCGTAAGATGGGTTATTGGGTAGATTTGAATGATCCGTACATCACTTTCGATAATAACTATATCGAGTCGGTCTGGTTTTTATTAAAAAGATTATACGACAAGGATTTGATGTATAAAGGTTATACCATTCAGCCGTACTCTCCGGCGGCGGGAACAGGATTGAGTAGCCACGAACTTAATCAGCCGGGTGCTTACCGGGACGTGACCGATACTTCGGCCATTGCACAGTTTAAAATAAAAAAGAACGAAGCGTCCGATTTCTTATTTTCGATGACAAACGGGGAAGATGTACACCTCATCGCCTGGACCACCACTCCCTGGACCTTGCCTTCTAACACCGCTCTGGCCGTGGGAAATAAAATCGATTATGTCCTCGTAAAAACTTTTAATCAATATACCCACGAGCCGAGTCACATCGTTTTGGCGAAAGCCTTGACAGGAAAACAACTGAGCGGAAAATTTAAAGCAGTAGAAGAAGGGGAGAGCCTGGATGACTATAAAGCGGGAGATAAAAAAATTCCTTTTTCAATTATAAAAGAGTTTAAAGGAGCGGAATTGGTTGGTATTGCTTACGAGCAATTACTGGATTACGTTTTACCGTACGAAAATGCGGACAAAGCTTTTCGGGTAATTTCCGGAAATTTTGTCACCACCGAAGACGGAACCGGAATCGTGCACATTGCGCCCACTTTTGGAGCCGATGATGCTCAGGTAGGAAAAGAAAATAATATACCTCCAATGTTGGTATTGGATGAAAATGAAAAAGCCGTTCCGCTCGTAGATTTGCAAGGAAAATTTAGAAAAGAAGTAGGCGAACTGGCCGGACTTTACGTCAAAAACGAATATTATACCGAAGGCAATGCGCCCGAAAAAAGTGTAGATGTTTTGATTTCCATCAAATTAAAAACGGAAAATAAAGCGTTTAAAATTGAAAAATATGTACACTCTTATCCACATTGCTGGCGGACGGACAAACCCGTTTTGTACTATCCGCTTGATAGCTGGTTTATTAAAGCCTCATCGATGAAAGAGCGGATGTACGAACTAAACAAAACTATCAACTGGAAACCAGCCTCTACTGGAGAAGGTCGTTTTGGGAAGTGGCTCGAAAACCTGAACGACTGGAATTTATCCCGTTCCCGTTTTTGGGGAATACCTTTACCCATATGGGTGTCAGAGGACAAAGAGCAAAAAAAATGTATCGGTTCGATTGCGGAACTGGGCAAAGAAATTGAAAAGGCCAATGCTGCTCTGGGAAAAAACCAAAGCGTTCCCAAGGATATGCACCGTCCTTATATCGACGAAATTATTCTAGTTGCCGATGATGGGACACCGCTGACCCGCGAGCTGGATTTAATCGACGTATGGTTTGATTCCGGGTCGATGCCTTACGCACAGTGGCATTATCCTTTTGAAAACCTAGACAAATTTGATCCGGAAAAGAAGATGGGCTTTCCTGCTGATTTTATTGCCGAAGGGGTAGATCAGACCCGAGGCTGGTTTTATACTTTACACGCAATTGCCGTGATGGCCTTTGATAGTGTGGCGTATAAAAATGTGGTTTCCAACGGATTGGTGCAAGATAAAAAAGGGCAGAAAATGTCCAAGCGACTGGGCAATGCAGTTGAGCCTTTTGAGACGCTAGCAAAGTACGGTGCAGACGCCACGCGCTGGTATATGATCTCCAATGCACAGCCGTGGGACAATCTAAAGTTTGACCTTTCGGGAATCGAAGAAGTACGTCGTAAGTTTTTTGGAACGCTCTATAATACTTATTCGTTTTTTGGGCTTTACGCCAACGTGGATAATTTCAATTTTAGCGAAGCGGAAATTCCATTGACGGATCGTCCGGAAATTGATCGTTGGGTTATCTCTCTTTTGAATTCGCTCATTAAAGAAGTGACCGCCGATTACGCGGATTACGAAGCGACCTCGGCTACGCGAAAGATTCAGGAATTTACGGATCAACATTTGAGCAACTGGTACGTACGATTGTGTCGCCGTCGTTTTTGGAAAGGCGATTATAGTACGGATAAAATCGCGGCCTACCAAACACTCTATACTTGTATGGTCACAATCAGTAAATTGATGGCGCCCGTCGCTCCGTTTTTTGCTGACTGGATGTACGGTAATCTAAATACGATCACTAAAAAAGAAACAAGTATTTCTGTGCATCTGGCCGATTTTCCAAAAGCAAATGACCAGGAAATTGATGCTAACCTAGAACAGCGAATGAGTTATGCGCAGTCTATTTCTTCATTGGTTTTATCGCTTCGCAAGAAAGAGACGATTCGGGTACGGCAGCCTCTACAAAAAATATTATTGCCGGTATTAAATCCTGATTTTCAAGCGCAAGTGGAAGGCGTAAAAGACTTGATTCTTTCGGAAGTGAATGTCAAGGAAATCGAATACGTCACGGATACAGAGGGGATTATCAAAAAAGGAATTAAACCGAATTTTAAAACACTGGGCCGTCGGATGGGTAAGCATATGAAAACTGTCGCACAGGCCATCGCAAAATTTGGAGATGCAGAAATTGCGAATCTTGAAAGAAACGGTGGAATGCAGATGGTCATCAACGACGAGGAGTTTACGTTAACACTCGAAGATTTTGAGATTACTACACAAGATATTCCGGGATGGCTGGTTGCCAGTGAGGGACCATTAACGGTGGCCTTGGATGTAACACTGACGGATGAGTTGCGCGCCGAAGGAATTGCCCGCGAACTGGTCAATCGTATTCAGAATATTCGGAAAGATCAGAAATTTGAAATTACGGATCGGATCGTGGTAGAGATTGAAGACAAGAATGAAGTACGGGCGGGTATTGCTGGTTTTAAAGATTATATCTCCAATGAAGTACTGGCGGATGATATCACTTTAGTTGCTAATCCTACGGACGCAGTCGCCGTAGAACTACTCGAAGGACTGGCGTTGAATATCGGCGTTAAGCAAAAGGTAGGCTAAGAATTTTTAGTTTTATAAAAATAGTAAAGGCCCTCATTCAAAAAGAAAGAGGGCCTTTTTTTTAATAAAATACGTTGTTAGTTTTCACCGAGGATGACAACCAAAGTATAAATTAATCCAGGCAAAAATCCAAGAATTGTTAAAATCAGCGAAATCCAGAATCGATTGGTCGCACTCCCTTCGTAGAGGAACATCGCTAAAGGTGGTAGAAGGATTGCTAGGATAACGAGCAACAACATGTTCGTATCCGAAGCCGACTCTTTAGCTTGTTTGATCGCTTGCTTGATTTCCGTTTTACGGCTTTTTCGTTCGTCTTTGGATAAGCTTTTCCATTCTTTTTTGGCTGCTTTTTTCGCATCTTTAATTTCCTGTTTGCCAGGAGGATTTACGGGTTTAACCGCATAGGTATTGGCCGGTGTCAAAAAGAAAATGGCCAAGATCAGTGAAAGTAAATAAATTCTCATTTAAGATGATTTTGATTAATTAAAAGGTTTATTTTAGGTTGTAAAAGGTCTGAAAGAGACAATTGTTCGATGTAATAAATTTGAGTAACGGGTTTAATTATAAGTAGTACAAAGTAATAAAGTTAAGCTAAGCTAAGAGATAGCGATTAGTAACTATCCACTTATTTTTATTCCAATAAAAATAGCGAATAAACAAAGAAGTAAACTGCCCGTGATATTTACCAAAGCGTATCCGGTTTGGCCTCCTTCCAGTAACACAAAGGTTTCGAGAGAGAAAGTAGAAAAGGTAGAAAAGCCACCACAAAATCCGGTCATCCACAGAAGTTTAGCGTTGTCAGTAAGTCCTGATTTTAAAGCTACACCGAATAAATACCCCAAGATAATACAGCTAAGCATATTAGCTATTAATGTAGCAAAAGGAAAATCAAAATGGTTTCCTGCCAGTATTTTACTGATTCCGTAGCGACACATACTTCCCAATCCTCCGCCGAGAAAGACCCAAAGAAAATTACCCATTGAGTCCTTTATTTTGTTTTCGATGAGCAACAAGATAAAAGAGTACCGTCGTCATCAGCGTAGCCAGAAAGAAGATAATCATTAATAATTTCATAGAACCTAAATTCTGAAAGTAAATAACGACTCCTATAAAAAAGATATTTACTGACACTAAAACTGCCGTAGCCTGCATGTGCGAGAGACCAAAATCCAATAACAAATGATGGATATGCGTCCGGTCGGGATGCAACGGATGGTGACCACGAGCAATACGTGTAACAAAAACTCTTAGCGTATCAAAGAGCGGAAGAATCAAAATCCCAACCGCCACGGCAGGCACTGCCTGAAAGGCATAAGGACTATCTCCAATCACCCGATGCAATTCAATAAATTTTATTACTAAAATAGCACAGATCAATCCGATTAAAAGAGATCCGGTATCCCCCATAAATATTTTTGCAGGAGAGTAATTATATTTTAAAAATGCCATGACCGCACCAGCCAAAGAGAAGGCAACAATGGCCAATTCTACCCGATCTATCAGCAAAAACCAGGTACCCAATGTAAGAGAAATTAAGGTTCCAATACTGCCAGATAAGCCGTTGATTCCATCGATGAGGTTAAAAGCATTGATAATAACGATAATAGTAAAAACAGACAGGATAACACTGGTAATATAATTTAGATCTCCGACCCCGAATACCCCGTAAAGACTGGTAATTACTACATTGGATTTGAAGACGAGGATACCCGCTGCCAAAAATTCACCAATCAGTTTTTTAGTAGGAGAAATAGGGGAGATATCGTCTTTTGCTCCAATCAAAAAGATAATGATGAATGAACAAAGGATATACTGCAAATCTCCAAAAACATCAAAAGGCGTCCATAAAATAATAGAAAAGATCACACCCGCAAAGATGGCAATCCCTCCCAGAGAAGGCGTGGGAGTGGTGTGAGAACGACGTTCACCCGGTTCGTCATACAGGCGTTTTACCTTCGCAATCTGTATGATGGAAGGTATCGCAAGATAAGTCAGCGAAAAAGCCGTTATAAGGCTAAGTATCGTATCGTACATCTGAAGCTGGTATTTTCCTTTTTGCTAATTTCCTGAGGAGTGGTTAGCAAAATTGTCTGAATCTATTAGGCCAAACATAATAAATGTATTAATAATAGCCTATTCCCAAAACTAAACATTTTAAGATAAAATACCAGTTTTACCACCAACTTCTATTTATTAATCAGCAGCCTTTCAGTGATTGTCCCTTTTTCTGTAGTGATATTTAACAGATAAATACCCGTAGATTGTCCTGACAAGTCCAGTTGTTGGTTGATAGAAATGCTATTAATACTTTTAGTATAAATAACCTTTCCCAATAAATCATAGACCGCAATGGTTGCCTCGGTCGTTTCGTCGAAGCTGGCCAGGAGGTTTACTATGCCCGTGGTGGGATTAGGAAATACTTGATAGCTGATCAATGCTACTGGCTCTTCTACTCCAACCAACTCATCAAAGACAGGCGTCATGATCGCATCGTCGCCAGCGACAAAGTCAACTACCTCGGTCGTTTCGCCAGTTTCTAACCAGTGAGAAAATCGGTATCCTTCTTCTGCGATGGCTTTTAACCGAACGGGAATATTTTTAAAATAAAGATTGGTAAAATTATAGGGTGTTTCCATTTCGTTAGAATTGATTACTACCCGGCCGTTGGTCGCTTCGTTATAGTTCAGCGTTAACTGATAAGTACCATCCAGATTAAATTGATCATTCATAAACCCGCGGTGAAAATCAGGACGGGTTACGAAGAAGTCTTTCATATTGGAGACCCACCCTCGCCAGTTTTGTTCGTTACCACCGATGGACAATTCATCTCCCCAGCGGATTTCATGATCTGGAATGTGTGGCTCGATTAAAGCCTGCAAACTGTCTGTTATCTGTGCGGTACGTTCTTCGGAATAAATTAACTCCATAAAACTGCAGCTACGCTGTACAAACTCGTTGCGGAAATTTTCATTCTCTAATAATTTTCTTAGAAACAAAGTACTGTTACTGTGATTTGGCCAGGCAGTACTGTTAGAGACCATCACTTGTTCTAGTGTATTGTACTCAGGTCCTGTTTCTGACGCAAAACCATTGTCTGTACTACCATCGTGATCCAAGGCACCGTATCGCCATTTTTCACCTGCTTTTTGCTCTTTCCAAAGGATGATATTATTTGCTGGCCAATCATATTTTGCAATATAAATTGAGTACGCCCAATAATTGGTTAACTGATTGATATCAAACTGATCGGCTACTACCTGATAGTTGGCAGGAATACTTAAATCGTTATTAGACGCAAAATCAAATAGTTCCATATATTCGGTATCGGTGCCTTTTTTTACAATATCCCAGGGCATACCCGGATTTTTCAATAAGTCTAAATCGTCCTTATCTACTCCATAAACATGCTCAAAATGTTCATCATTAAAAATTTCCCGAATATTATAGATTCCCCAAAAGTCTCCATTCAAGTATAGCGTCGTTGGTTGGAATCCTAACAAATCCATGTCAATTTTATCCCATAACAAGGTTTGAACCAATCCGTCTCTAAACATCGTGCGCAGATAATCCTGTCCGCTATTTCTTAATTTTATTCGTTCGAAAACGTCCGTCTCTCTACCTTCGTACAACGGATAATTGATTGCATCATCGCCATACATATTTCGTCGCGTGTAAATATTAAAGCTTTTTTGTGCGTACGTACGAGAACAACCACCACCAATTCTGATTCCCGCATTTACGTTAAAGGCCTCACTACCATCCGGTAAAAACATTCCCAGATTAATCGGACGTTCCCAGTCTTCCTGATTCCAGTTAACAGAATCCGTTCGACAAAATCCAGGTATTCCGTTGGTACCTTCTACGTAGATACCAATTTCATCATCGAAAAAATTATCCGGATCAGAATTAATATAAAGGGTTGGAATATTAGAAGTAATATCAAAAAGGTAAGAACCAACCGCTGAAGTACTCTTTACGTGGCCAGCTTTAAAGGCGGCTACTTTAACACTAACATTATCGTTAATGGCAAATGGTGTACTGTAAGCAGTCGAGAACGATTCCGGTTCTTTTCCATCTAGCGAATAGCGCAGCGTAACGGTCGGATCAGGGTGACTAAAACTGACCATCTGCGTTCCTTGATACATACCATTGGCCAGATCAATCGTTGGCTTTTCCAATCCTAAAAGGGATCCGTTATTAGATTCATTTGGAGTAACTTCCCCAAAGATCACAAAGTCATCCGTACCGTCCGTAAATCGTCCGTAAGTAGTTTGAAATGGAACCGCTAAAAAACTTACAGAGTCAATAATTTCAATAGTATTGTTAATGGATTGAGCCAGTACCAATTCTTCTCCCGAGGCTTCGAGATTAAAGTCTGCGTGCAGCCCTCCTTCTTCCGGATCCTTGTCGGCAAATAGCACCACAAATCCACCGGGTTCTAAAAAATAAGGCTGGCTGATTTGCCATTTCGTTAAATTATTATAGGTGTCCGAGAGAAAAAGTCCTCCCAGGTTGACCGTTTCTGTTCCACCATTATAGATTTCTATCCAATCTTCGAATTTTCCCGTTTCGTCCATGTGCGAAGTACCTCCCGGTGCAATTTCGTTGATAAAGAGATTCGTAACTGGTACCGTTGTTAGTGGCACAGAAACTTCCAAATATAACTGAGGTGCCCGCATAGGGTCGCCGTCATAGGAGTACGCAACACGAGATCCTGTTCCATTAATAATAAATGTCAGTGCACTGTTTTCGTTCCAGTCAGATTGATTAAACATTTCTTGTACTACTGAAGTCAGGTCCGGTGTTTGTTGTCTAATTCCAGATTCACTGCCAATATCCCAATCTTCGGGTTGCCAGTTAACGACCGCTTCGGTAAGAGGACGATTTGTAATATTCAGTTCTTCGGCTTCAAAGGTTGCTGAGTTTCCAGAAGCGTGGCCGTTGATATTCAAATCACAAGGTCCACTACTGGCTGAGGTATTGGAAGTAGTGAATTGAATATAAGCCCGACTTACTATGGCGCCCGCAGGAATATTTAGTTCATCAAACCGATATCCAACTTTCTGATCTCCACTCCAATCATTTACGATATTAATTCCACCGTCAGTAAGTGTCATAAAATTTTGATCAAATGATTCCTCTGCATCATCATTGCTGTCATTTATTCTATTAACAATGATGGCGTTATAGGAATTGATCCCTGCAGTGTTATTTGCACCCGGACTCGGGGCAGTAAAAGTTTGAAAGGTAGTGGCACCATCTGTTTCGCGGCCGTAAGAGATATTTGTGGAAAGAGAAGGATACGTTAATTCGTCGATCAGCGTACTGCCATCTGGTGCGAATAAATAAATCTCTTGCCCGTCAGCACTTAATTTAAAATCAATGTGGTGCGGACCTTGTTCTGGATCTTTATCTGCCCAGATGAGTAGGTATCCTCCGGCAGGAATGGTCGTCGCGGAAGGATCAGTATCCGGAATTTCCCAAAAGGCAGGATCGCCAATCTCTTCCGAAAAATAATATCCGGCAAGATCAACGGGGCTGGTTCCTGCATTATACAATTCTATCCAATCGTCAAATTCGCCAGCTTCATCAGTGATGACGTTGTCGTTCTTGGCCATTATTTCATTAATATAAATCTGGCCAGAAAGCGCATTGGATATTCCAAAACTAATAAAAAATAATATGACTGTAAGTCGATTAAAATAGTTCATGTGTATATGTTGTAAGAGATCGATAACGCCTAAGCGCAAATTGTAGAGAACCGCATTGTTGTGACAAAATTGTTACTGGGAAGGGGATCTGAAAACAGATTAAAAGTGAATGAATATGACCAAAATATAAATTCATTTTGTAACAGAGCAAATATAATGCTTTTTGAAGTTTTAATCCACTCAAAAACTGGAATTGGCGCAATGCCGACTTGTTTCCCTAAAAATATACCCTAATTAAGTTATATACAATTAATATTTTTTATATATATTTGTGTCGCGATTAAAACCCGTATATTTCCCAAAACTCTTCTACCTTCTCAACAACCGACCATTATACAAATCTGGTGTTCATACCAGGTAACATTTTGCTACTACTCTTCGAAGGGACTCGAATGGAGTAAGTAACAACCGCTTAATAAGCATAAATTTCTTATTGAATCATATCTATACACTAAAGGATAAAGCGTCCATGTTATGGACAATTATTTTTTACGAGAAAGCCAGGTCTGGCAAAATCCAACCTACATTTAATTTTTATTTTTTGTCAATTGTTTTTACAAACAATTATAATCTCACGACGTTTCATTCCACCACACACTATTTCGGAATGAAATTTCTTAATCTGTTTTTGGGATGTGTCCCCTCTCCTTTTCAGGTGGAGAGGGGCGCTTTTTTTTAAACGATCCTTAGGATCACTACTTAATCATCCCCAAAATCTCCTCTACATACCTCCGGTCATTACAAAGCCGTGGCACCTTATTTTGGTTACCAAATTTACCCCGCTGCCGCATCCAATTGAGGAAAGTCCCGGGTGGTAAAGCATGCAACTCCAGTTCTTTCAACGCCATATTTTTATACCGTTTGGCTTCGTAATCAGAATTTATTTTTTGCAAATTCTCATCCAGTATTCGCTTAAATTCCGATAGACTTTCCGGCGGCTTTTCAAACTCTACCAACCATTCGTGACCACCTTGCTGTCCCGTTTCCATGTAGACAGGTGCTGCCGTGTACTCGGATACGATCGAGCGGGTGGCCGTACAGGTCGCCCGTAACGCCTGGTCCGTATTTGATACAATTACCTCTTCTCCAAAAACATTGATGTACTGTTGAATTCGTCCGGTAATTTTGATTTTATGCGGCTGCGTAGAAGTGAACATGATGGTATCACCAATCAAATACCGCCACAAACCAGCATTGGTAGAAACCAGCAATGCGTAATTTTTTCCAATCTCCACTTCCTCCAGTGGAATGGCGATCGGATTCGTGCTATGCCATTCTGAAGCGGGTAAAAACTCAAAATAAGTTCCGTTATCCAGCAATAACAACAGGTCATCTCCGTCCAGATCGTACTGCGAAGCAAAATAACCTTCCGACGCGTTATAGACCTCCCAATAATTAACCTGATCAGAAGGCAGCAATTCCCGCAGTTGTTCCCGATAAGGGGCCAGACTAACACCTCCATGGATATAGGTTTCAAAATTTTTCCATACTTCCAGCATATTTTCTTTACCAGTCTGCGCCAAAATATGTCTAAAAAATACGATGGTCCAGGTCGGTACACCCCCGATCATTTTTATCTGATCAGCGATTTCTGGCTGCATGGCCACCCGGGCCATATTTTCAATTTTATCTTCCCAGTCAGGTTGTAAAACCGTCGTAATATCCGGCTCAAAAAAGGGTCGGGCCACGTAAGGCATATTTTTTACCATCAAAGCAGATACGTCTCCGCAGAGTGTATCGGGGAATGGCGCATACGGATCATTGGTTCCTGCCATTAAAAAATTCTTACCAGAAAAGATGCTGCAATCTGGTCGGCGATGATAGAGTAAGGCCATGGTGTCCCAAGTCCCTTTGATGTGATTTTGTTTGAGGTTTATTTTTGAAACGGGAATAAATTTACTTTTGTCACTCGTGGTGCCAGACGATTTAGAAAACATCTTTACCTGACCCGGCCATAAGATATCTTCTGCCCCTTCCATCATTTGGGTGATATAGGGTTTGAGGGAATCATAATTTTGCACAGGCACTTGACGGGCAAAGTCTGCCTGATTTTTAATAGTAGAAAAGTTATGCTTTTTCCCCCATTCGGTGTTACGAGCAGCGTGTAACAACTCGGTAAGTTGGGTTTGCTGGGTTTGGTAAGGAGCGGTGATAAACGCTTTAATTTGGCCAAACCGACGTTGGTAATACCAGCGAAAAATATTGTTTGCGAAGTTTCTCATCGTTTGGTGAAGCTAATATTTTTTGGCTAAAAAAAAGAATATTCTATTGTCAGAATCCTGCACTATTTTCACCAAAAATAATCAGATTATCCAAAAAATTCGGGCGCAAATTGTTATTTATCTCCCCAGCTAGTGATAATAATGCTTATTTTTATCATGAATAAATACCTCAACTCCATGGGACTCACTTTTCATTATCAGGGCACCATTAAAGAAATCAAGCGAATTACAACTCTTACTGATGAAGTAAGAGACATCTGTGAAACGATGAACTGGCGATACCAAACCCGGGACTTTGAATTCAAACTTGATCCTTATGTTATGCAACATATCGGCTATACAGATAAATCCAGTGTCGTACTACGTGGTATTATGTTTTGCCCACATCCAGAATCAGAATGGGTCTATCTCTATTTTACGGAAAAGGGACAACTCGCCAGTCCAGTAACGCTACAATTTGTGGATACTCAAATTGAACTCGAATTTATTTTTTCTGCTTTTACTAAAACCCAGTTTGCAGGTCCGGAAGTACACATCGCCGTTCTTAAATTACTCGATTATTTAAATAAAAAGTATGAGCTTTCACTCCAAATCATCGACGAGGGAGAATATTGGGAAACGAAAGACGAGGCGCGATTGAAATGTAATTTTGAACGAAATGGTCTATTGATTGATATGGTCGCACACGCACTGAAAGGTAATAAAGCAACACCAGCCATGACGCCGCTGGGCATTCTAAAGCAGATAGAAGATATTCTTAAAAAGATTAGTAAAAGGAACGGATTGACGTAATTCGTATTCGTATAATTAAACCATAGAGTAGGAGCCAAGTTTTAGCGATCCAAAAGTTTTAATTCAAATAATTTCCCTCAAAAAATTCCTTATACCCTTCCAGGGATTTACTTTTCAATACCGTTCGGTAATTATTTTGTGTAATCGGATAAATCTCATATTCTACACCATTCGGCAAGAAGCTTTCCGAATTTTTAGTAATACCTTCATAATACGTCATGGCTTTATCCTGCGACTTAAATCGACGAATCACGACCATAGGTTGATCCCCCAAAGAAACGGGCGAAATACGCAGTTTTTGTAATTTATTGAATTCCGTATTATAGTTAGAAATGGCGGCCTTGGCATCGTTGAGTGAGATCTCCGCTCCTCCCGTGATGAGGACAATAAAATAGTGCAGTTTTTCTGATTCAACTTTATATTTGCCCGTTTCCCCGGGATCAGATTTTGAGGTTTCCGTCCGCACATCTCCCCCTGCACCCTGCCCCAATAGTTTTAATATTTCTTTTGCCCGAACTTCTTCCGGCGTATTAGGATATTTCCCAATCACTTCCCGGAGTCCACCCCGGTAAGCATCTTTACCTTCCAAACTTCCTTTGCTCATCGCACCCAATAAAGCGAATTTTGCCTGAAGCTTATTCCCTGGTCCAAATTCTTTTTGCGCTACGGTGATACGTTGCGCAACATCCGAATATTTTCCATCTTCAAAACTAATATAGGTCTGATCGTAATACTGCATTAAAGCTTGATCTTCGGCCCGACTCTTGGAGAGAAAATCCGGATCCGTTAATACCCGTGCGTAACTGCTATTCGGAAATTCACCCGCTAGTTTATCATAATAATACTTCGCTTTGGTCGTATTATTTAAGTCTTTGTGCGCGAGATAAAGAAAATAGTACATCTCATCCCGGCTCTCGGCCGTTGGAAAACGTTGTTCTCTTTCTTCCAGAATTTTGATAGACTTCTCATTGTCCTGCAATCGATCGCGGTAAAGTCCACCGAGTTTTAGCATCGCTTTCGCAATTTCCTTCTCCGATTTAGCGACGTCCGCAGGCGTACCCGGCACATCCCGGAAAATACCTTTGATATCATCATCCGTCAGTTCGCGGTTAATATCTTCTTCCGCGATTTCCTGATCGTCGTCAAGGCTCCGCAATTCGCTTCGGGTAGATCGGCGCCAGTTATCTTCCAGTTGCCGGTCTCCCCAACGTTTACGGAAATCTTTAAGTCCTTTTTTCCTGATTTTTTCATTGTAAGCCCAGTAATTGGATTTTGTAGATCCAGGTCTGGAAGATTTGGTTTTAGGATTGGCAGCTGCTGTTTTCAGGTTTTTAAACTTTGCCGCTTCCTCTTCTTTTTTAATTTTATAAGCCAACGCCCGACGTTCATCATCCGACATATTGCTTATTTGAAGTAAACTATCTTGTGTTTGAATAATCATCAAATTGGCCGCAATATCCGTAAGGTTGTCGGCATATTCGTTAACCTGATCATACCGCTCGTCCGTCTTCGGCAATACTTGCAGCGTACTATCATAATAGGCTTTTGCTTCTACGAAAGATTCTTTATCAAAATATAACTGAGCCAGTTGCAAGTAAGATTCTCCTTTTTGAGCGGCGTTCCCCTCGTTATACTGTAGAGACAATTTTAGATAATCAATCGCAGCAAACGAATCGTTGTCTTTTAACGCAATCGTCGCCATCAGGAAATATATCTGATCCCGGTATTCGTAATTTTTAATATCCCTGGTCATCTTCTGCAAAGTCTTGGTGGCGTTGACATCAGTCAGGGTTCCAGCCTCCCAGCTGTTGCGAATAATGTTTAGCTGTGCACTGAATTCCATATCGTAGGAATTGCTAAATTTTCGCGCTTGAGCGAAAGCAACCTCAGAAGCCTTATTGTCTCCATTTTTTTGATAAATCTGTGCCAGAATGTAAGCGTATCTTGCCTTTAACTGACGATCCTTGCCAAGTTCGATCGCTTTTTTGAGTGGCTCAATGGCCTGATCGTAATTTTTTTGTTTGATATGATAATGCGCCATCACGGGTGCCAACGCTCGTCTGACATCTTTAAAAGTAGTTGGATCCTTTTCCAGTTTACTGATTATTCTCTCCGCTTCATCGTAGGCCTCTCGTTCAATATAAGTCCGAGCCATCCACAATTGTCCCTCCTGAAAAGCTGGGCGATGCTTCAGTAGATAATGCTCTTTCTCGGTCTTTTCCTTTTCCTTTACAATCGGTTCGTTCGTATCAAGCGTTTTAGGTGGTTCCGTTGGTAGCGGAGCATCTTTACTCGTTTTGGTGTTTGATGCTTTTCCCGTATTCTTTTTTCCTTCCTTTCTGCGGCGTTCCCGCTCTTTTTTCTTTGCCTCTGCTCTTTTCTTTGCCGCTTTACGTTTTGCCTTTTGGGCTTTTTCTTTAGCCTTTTTTGCTTTCTTCCGATCCTTTTTGGTTGTTTTCTTTTTTCTGGCTTTGGTTTTCTTGCCGTTGGCTGCGGTTCGCTTGATGCCATCCTTTTCTCTTTGTGCGACTGCTTCCGGACTAAATTCTTTTAGCATGTACAGCAAAGTTTCTTCCGCAGATTCGTAATCCTGTTTTAGATACTGTGCCTTTCCAGCCAATAAATAACAGTCGTCACTCCAGTTACTTTCGGGATGCAAGTTCACCACGACAGTTACTTTTTTAATTGCCTCGTCAAGACTACTGGCAACCGCTTGCGGATTATCGGCAGCTACGTAGTCAAATACGGGTAGAATCTTTGTATAATTATCCGGATATTGATCACTAAGTGCAACGATACTTTCGTTGATCAGTACATCCGCATTAAAATAAGCATTGTAATGTGCCGTTATATTGTGGTACAACTTTTTGATGGGGCCATCTTTTTCATCTTTACGCTTCTGCACTGCGCAGGAAGTCGAAAAAAGCAGGATCAGACCGTAAATGAAGAGTTTATTGATTTTTTCCAAACTAAAAAAAGGTTTATTTTCGTGAAGCAATACCAACTTATTTTTACCAAAATAATGAAAATAGGTTACGTAGATTGCTTTGATTTTCAGATACTTGCAAAGATACAGGTAATTCTTTAATTTCAAATGAGCCTTTGGCAGGGTAGCCCACGTGCACAAAGCAGGTTTTATTCTCTATTTTAAAACCGATTTTTAGCTATTTTATTTTAGAAGTTGATAACAACTTGGGAATGAAAATTAAATACTGTGGAAAACGAAAAAAAAAGAGGTCGTAAATTTATTGAGAAATCAAGGGAGAACTATCGCCTGATCGTGATGAACAATGAAACCTTCGAAGAAGTGGGTTCTTATCAGTTGTCTCCACTCAATATCTATATGGCTATTTGTGCAGTGGTTGCCGCCGTTGCTGTTCTCGTTTTTCTACTCATCGTAGCTACCCCTATCAAACGTTATATTCCTGGATACGGAAATATTCAAGAACACAAAGAAGCACTGCGACTTACTGCAGAGCTCAACGCCATCAAAGAAGATCTAGGCGCTCAGGAAGCATACACCGAAAATATTCGAAAAATTCTCGTGGGCGATATTGTAGAGATCGAATCTCAAGTAGCCGAGATAGATAGCTCGGATATGGAGGACATGCCTGATAGCTTGATTAATGTGGAGAGAATTCGGGAAGATGAACTGTTACGTAAAGAAATTGAACTGAATGAACAGTTAGAAAACAGACAGGCAAATGCGACTAGCGGTATGACAGTCAACAGCCAAATACCCCTGGAACAACTTTACTTCATTCCTCCCATCTCAGGCGGAACGATCAGCGAACCTTACAGACCAGAAGACAAGCATTACGGAATTGATGTGATGGCACCAAAAAATACGCCCATCAAGGCTATTATGGACGGCTTTGTTTTTTCTTCTGACTGGACACTGGAAACAGGGAATACTATTGGTATTCAACACGCCAATAACCTGATTTCTTTTTATAAACATAATTCGGTCTTGCTAAAAGAGTCAGGAAGTCAGGTAAAAGCGGGAGAAGCTATTGCTATTATTGGGAATACAGGCACTTTGTCTTCGGGACCACACCTGCATTTTGAACTGTGGCACAATGGTAAAGCCGTAAATCCCGAAAATTTTATTATTTTTGACAAGTAGTAAGCACTTTTCTGAATTTCATCAATTAACTGTAATTGACAAATCTGGAGAAGTTATAACCAACTATTACTTTTTCTCTAACCAAATATTCAACTTTATTTAAGCAATAGTGTTCTCTATAGCGCATCACTACCTAAAGTAGTGGTGAATTTGTATTTAATAGGTCTTAGGTACCAGAAGATTATCGACCGCAAAAAGCAGAAAATGAATAACCTTAAAGAAACATTTAACGAAAAAGGAGAAGCGGTAAGCCCGTTATTGCCAGAAGAAATTAAGAATTTTCTCATCGACATCGACGGTACGATCTGTGATGATGTTCCTAATGAGGAGGCAGAACGAATGGCTACGGTATTGCCTTATCCAGATGCCCTGAAGATTCTAAATAAATGGTATTCTGAAGGTCACGTTATTTTCTTTTTCACCTCTCGTACCGAAGCACACCGCGAAGTAACCGAAACATGGTTGAAGAAACATAATTTTAAATATCACGGTATTTTATTCGGCAAGCCCCGTGGTGGAAATTATCACTGGATTGATAATCATATTGTCAAGGCTACCCGATTTAAAGGAAAGTTTACAGACTTGGTTGTCAAAAATAAAGACATTGAAGTTTTTAAACGTTAAACGCTTGACTTTGACGTGTTAAATCTTTCGCGCCAGAATATTTTCTAATGCTGGTTTTAGCTCAGGATGTTCAAAATGGAATCCTTCGCCTTTTATTTTTTCACTCAACACATTTGACCCACTTAAAACTACATCGGCCATCTCTCCCATTGCTATACGCATGGCAAACGAAGGAGATGGAACCAGCAGGGCTGACTTATCCAGTGCCTTTGCCGTTATCTCCGTAAATTTTTTATTGGTGACCGGATGAGGTGCGACCCCGTTGTAGACGCCTTCCATATCTTCGTTTTCAATCGCGGCAATAAACATCCGACATAAGTCTTCGATGTGAACCCAGGAATAAATTTGTTCTCCGTTACCAAAATAAACACCCAGCCAGAAATTAAATGGCAATAGTAATTTTTCCAGCGCACCTCCTTTGGTAGACAGTACGATACCGATTCGTATCTTCACGGTTCGTAAACCCGTAGCCGCAACTTCATCAATCGACTTTTCCCAGGCCACGACGCTCTCTGATAAAAAACCATCTTTTCCCGGCGCTGCCGACTCTGATAAAGGTTCTGTACCCCGATCTCCGTAATATCCAATGGCGGAAGCAGAAATATACGCTTTGACATTTTGATATTTGGGAAGAAGCTTGGCTAATAATTCATTGCCTTTTACCCGACTTTCAATAATTAGTTTTTTACGGTTATCCGTCCAGCGTTTATCCGCAATACCCGCACCAGCAAAGTTTATAACAAAATCTGCCGAAGCAAGTGCTGCCTCGTCCATCTCTCCTTTCATAACATCCCAAACAAAGGTCTTGTACTTCGCATCCGCATCAGCGGTACGACTCAGCAGGTGGACCGTATGGCCTTGTTGCGTCAACATTTCACTAAGATGACTTCCAATCAGTCCGGTTCCTCCGGCAATTAATATTGTATACATGGCTTCCTTTTTTTAGGGAAACAGTTTGAGTAATTGAATGTTTAGAAGCAGCTAAATAAATCACAATTTTATACTTCCTCTTTTTTTAGACAAAATTTCTATATTGAGTAATGTTTGAAAAATTGCTGACACCGCTTGTTTATCTTCTCGTGTTTTTTTGTTTTAGTAATATCCAGTGTAAACGCGATACTTCGTACGTAGCGGTGGATACCGTGGTTGTTCGACTGGCAGCCGAGCCAGAACAGGTAGATCCATTGCTGGCCCGTACGCTGGCAGATCGCCAACTAAACAACCTTCTTTTTCTAGGTTTACTGGATTACGATCCTCAGACCCTGGAACTCATCCCCGTACTCGTCGAAACGCTGCCCGCTGTCAATGCTATCACCAACGGTCCGTGGCGAGGAGGCATGCAATATCATTTTACCATCAGACCGGAGGCAAAATGGGATAATGGAAACCCCGTCACTGCGGCAGATTATATTTTTACTTTTAAAACTTTGCTCAATCCGGGCGTCAACGCTGCTCCCTTTCGCATCTATTTTAATTTTTTAAAAGATATTATTGCGGACCCATTGAACCCTAAAAAATTTACCGTATTTACGGATCGACCTTATGTGATGGCTCTGGAAGCACTGGGTACGGTTGGTTTATATCCTGCATACCATTACGATAAAAATCATTTGTTAAATGATATTCCCATTACAAATTTGACAGATGCCGAACGAGTAGATTCTATTTACAAAAATACGGCTGCGTTGCAAAAATTTGCGGAAGACTTCAATAATAAAAATCCACACAAAACCATCGGAGGAAGTGCTTACCAAATCTCAGAATGGATCGCTAATCAACGAATCATACTCACCAAAAAAAAGGAACACTGGACCGAAACAGTACCAACACTTTCATCTATTCCGGAGCGACTTGTTTTTAAAATTATTCCTGATGTGAATAGTGCATTAAGCTTATTGCAAAGTCAGGAATTAGATATTATTACCGGAATCCCTCCGGATCGTTTTGAGGTTCTAAAAAAAGAACTTCAGGCAGATTATAATTTCTACACGCCACCAAAACTTAGTTACGATTATATCGGCATCAATGGAAATCGGGATCAACTGGCAGACGTCAACGTACGACGTGCATTAGCTCATTTGGTAGATGTTAATCTGATTATTTCTGAAATCTGGAATGGCCAGGCTCAACGAACGGTTGGCCCGATTCATCCATCCAAATCTTATTATCATCCTGATTTACGTCCCACTAAATTTGATATAAATCGGGCAGATTCTTTATTAAAAACACATGGGCCTGGTACAGATAACAAGAGACTTCAGCTTCGTTATTTTTATAATATCAAAAACGAAAAGGCAGGAGAAATTGGCCTGTTATTAAATAAAATAGCCAAAGCAGTTAATATTGAAATTGTACCTACAGGAATGGAGATCAAAGCACTGCTAACAAATTATCGAGCAAGAGACTACGATTTGATTTATCTTACCTGGACAACTCCGCCGGGGCTAGACGACTTGCGTCAAACGTGGCATAGCTCCAGTAACGTAGCAGGCGGCAGTAACCGCACTGGATTTGGAGATAAAAATTCTGATCAGATCATTGACCAAATTAGAATTTCCTATGATTCAAAGACGCGAAAAGAATTGTATCTTCGTATTCAGGAGATTATTTATCAGGAACAACCTTATATCTTCTTGTATACTCCTTACGAAAGAATGGCGGTTCATAAACGCTTTGCCATACAGCCAACAGTTCGCTATCCTGGCTACACGATTGGTAAATTAAAGTAAGAGCGTGTCTAAATTTCTAAAATTAAAAAACAACCATGACTAGAATTTTTCGTTATTTCCTATTTCTTACTTTCTGTACGCTAAGTTTATTTTCTTGTCGCACCGATCCTGCGAAGTCCGAGACCACTTCCGTTGCAGCGACCGAAGCGGTGGTTACTTCTCGTTTGAGAGCGGATCCAACTTCACTCAATCCCATGATGACTTATCAGGGTATTGATCTTCAGGTGGCCAATAATATGTTTCAGACCATGATCGAATACGATCCGTATGATTTAAAATTAAAACCCGTTTTGGCTAAAGCAATGCCGACGGTGAGTTATATGGAAGAAGATGGAAAAGTCGTGGGTACTAAATATGATTACGAAATAAAGGCAGATGCGCAGTGGGAAAATGGACAACCCGTTTTAGCGACTGATTATGTTTTTACCTTAAAGGTGGTTATGAATCCTAAAATGGCTGGCCCTACCGCGGTATACCGTAGCGTACTTGGCGCCATTAGCAATGTGGCCATTGATACAGAAAATCCAAAAAAATTCTCCGTTACGGTTTCCCCCTATAATTTCAGAGGAGAATATTATGCGGGAGGATTTCAGATATTACCGGAATATGTTTATGATCCAAAAGGACTACTTCGCAACGTCGCAATCAACGACTTGCTCAATCCTGAAAAAGCAAAAGAAACGGCTACCTCCATCACTGCACTTCAGACCTACGCCGAAGAACTTAACACGCCAGAATATAGTCGGGAAAAAATTTCCGGAAGTGGGTCGTATAAGTTAAAAGAATGGATCACAGGTGAGCGGATTGTTTTAGAAAAAAAGAAAGACTGGTGGGGGGATAAGTACGCAAAAGAAAACGGTATGTTTGAAGCGTATCCTCGTCAGATCGTTTATCGTCCCATTCCGGATGCGGCTCCCGCCGTGGCCATGTTACAAAATGGATCACTGGATGCTATTTATCAATTGCCCAATGCTACTTTTTTAGAATTAAAAGAAGATCCCAATATCACCAAAAATTACAACCTTTTAAATCCCGCTAACTTACTGGTTAGTTATGTCGGCATGAATAGTTCCAATCCAAAACTAACAGATAAAAAAGTTCGTCAGGCGCTTGCCTACTTAATGGATATGGATGAAATTATCAAATCTGTCAAACTGGGAATGGCCCAAAAATTAAGTAGTGTTATTCCTTCGGATTTACCTTACGCGGCCAACGACTTAAAGCCATATGATTTTAATATAGAAAAAGCCAGCCAATTGCTAACCGAAGCCGGATGGGAAGACACGAATAACAATGGTACGATAGATAAAGTAATTAACGGAAAGCTAACTGAAATGAAATTAGAATATATTATTTCAATTGGTAGCGAAGTAAGTAGTGATATTGCGACCATCTTCAAAAACGCTGCAAAAAAGGCGGGCGTAGAAATTGATGTTCAAGCAGGTGAACGAAGTGAAAACAACAAAAAAATCCGTGGTAAAACTTTTGAACTAGCGCCCGCTGCTTTTGGTGCAGACCTTAGTTATTATGATCTATACGATTACTGGCATACGACCGGACCCCGAAATTATTTCGGTTTTGGAACAATAGAAACGGATAAGATTATTGAAGAAATTCGTTATACCGCCGACGATACCCGACGCAATCAATTGTACCAGGAAATACAGAAAATTATGTACGAAGAGTCACCGATTATTTTCTTGTATCGAACGCAGGACTGTGTAGCCATCCACAAACGGTTTGACAATGCCAAGACGTCGATTGCTTCTCCAGTATTTACTGAAAGACGATTTATATTAAATAAATAACTCGTGTTAAAACAAACAGTAAAAAAACTGGGTTATTTTATACCTACGCTCGTGGTGGTTTCGCTTGTGGCTTTTTTTTTGAGCAAGCTGGCGCCTGGTGATCCGGTATCGCATTATCTTCCCCCGATTGATGCGCTGCCGGGTTCTTCTTATTCGGTAGCTTATTACGAGAAACAGTATACCAAGTATTCCCACGAGTTGGGGCTAGATCGGCCATTATTTTATCTGTCTTTAACATCGGTCGCTTACCCGGACACCTTTCATCAGATTATTCTTCCAAGACAGCGGAAGTTACTCGACAAGTTGATTGGTCAATATGGTAACTGGTCTGAAATTCAGGGCTATTATGCTTCTTTGGAAAATCTGGATAAACTTTTTTTTCAGTGGCCGGATTCCATCGCACCGGACCATCGTATTAATTTTCAACGCACCGCTGGTCAGCTTTTTTATGCTTACGAGGATCCTTCAGTCAATAGTTTATTTGATCAACTAAAAAACGAATTATCACTCGCTGGTCAAGTACCTTACGGGAATCAAGTTATAAATCTTTTATCTCCTCCATTGACCAAAGCCATAAATTCCTACCAACAAATTAAAGATACCGCTACGCCTAATAAATTAGCGCAACCCAGCCTCCGCTGGCATGGAATCAATAATCAATACCATCGGTGGATTACAGGTTTTCTGATGGGAGACTTTGGTCGTTCTATTCGGGATCGGCGGCCTGTTTTTGATAAAATAAAAGAAGCAGCCTGGTGGACGTTATCCATTAATCTAATCGCCATTTTTTTGGCCTTTGCGGTTTCTATTCCAATCGGGGTGTACTCGGCTAGTCGTGCGCAACAGCGTCCTGATCGAATCATTGGCTTTTTGACTTTTGTTTTCTATTCTATTCCCCAATTTTGGATGGCGATGTTACTGGTCGTATTTTTAACGACCCCTCAATATGGAATGAATTGGTTTGCGTCGGTAGGACTGGGGAACTTAAGTTCTGATGCACCTTTCTGGGATCGTTTTTGGGAAGGACTTAGTCATTTAATTTTGCCCATTTTTTGTGTCACTTACGGAACGGTTGCTTTTATCTCCCGACAAGTAAGAGGAAGTATGCTGGATGTGATTCAAAAAGATTTTATTCGCACGGCCTTTGCCAAAGGTTTGCCTCGTCAACGGGTAGCCTGGCACCACGCGTTCCGAAATGCCTTGTTTCCGCTCATTACTTTGATCGCGCTGGTTTTTCCGGCAGCGATAGGAGGATCGGTAATTGTAGAAGTTATTTTTAATATTCCCGGAATGGGACGGTTGTTATTTGATTCAATTCAAGGACGTGACTGGCCGGTGGTTTTTATGGTTTTGATGATCGTTACGCTATTGACCGTTCTAGGAAATCTGGTAGCAGATATTTTGTATAATTTAGCCGATCCACGGATACGCAACCAGTAAATTTCATCAATTTGGTAACTGAAAAAATACGCTTTACTGACCGAATAGCTATATCACTTCTCTTGGTCCCTTTCCGGCACGATCCTCAATTATTTCCCCTTTTTCACACAATGGCAGTAAGTCTGACTTGATAAAATCCTGAACAGGCGTCGCAATATTATCCGGATAGAGCAAATGTAAATTAGGTCCTGCATCAAGACTAAAGTAAACAGGCAATTTGGTATCGTTTCTAAAATTACGTAATAATTCTATTTGCGCTAAAGTGTTGGGACGCATCAAAATATAGGAGGGCTCCGAGGTCATCATCAACGCGTGAAGGGTGAGTGCTTCGTTCTCCGTAATCTTTCCAAAAGCTTCCAAATCACCATTTTTCAATGCGACTTGTAAATCTGCAAAACGCGTATTTGCCTGCGCATAGCGGTTATCCGCAAAAATATTTCCTTCCATCAGTCCATGCCCCGCAGAACTCGAAACGCTTTTTTCTCCTTTGCTAACAATCAAAATATCATCATGAAAATCACGGTAAACTTTGTGGAGCTGATCTCCAAAAGGTACCGCGTATAAATCAGAAGATTCAGCTACTTCAGATGTTTCTCCCCAAACGGCCATCGTTTCATAAACTGAGCGACAAGCGCTACCTGATCCAAGTCGGGCAACATAAGATGCTTTTTGGTAGAATGCAGTTTTTGAAGTAAGGGTACCGAAAATTTCTTTTTCTACAGAACAAAGACAGAGCGCCAAGGCACTCATACTGGAAGCAGAAGAAGCAATTCCGGCAGAATGTGGAAACGAATTACTGGATTCAACTGAGAACTCTAGTTGCGTTAGAAAAGGAAAAATATCCGAAATGTTGGTTAGAAATTTAATCAGCTTGACGCGAAAAGCTTCGTTGGGGTTTCCACCAAATTTAAAATCCAGACTGATCGAATCGCCGGGTTTTTCTTTGGTACGATAACTTAATTTGGTAGTAGTAGCGGCAGTATCCAGTGTAAAACTGATCGAAGGGTTCCGGGGCAGTTGACGGCCATATTTTCCCCAGTATTTAATCAGGGCCAAATTGGAAGGACTGATCCATTGCGTTTTACCGCTTAAGGATTGTTCAGCTGAAAGCCGTAAAGTAGAGTTGGTATAGTCAAGCATGAATGAAATTTTTCAGGCTCAAATGTACATATTCTAACGCAGACCAACCGCTGACTTTTGAAATAAAAACCAATGTTCTCAATCCTTGGGATACTATTTTTCTTCAATCACTTCGTGAGAAATATTAAAGTCTTTTAGCACCGCGTCTAAAAGCGGATCATCTCCTACGTGATAGCCTCTTTTTAAATTGTATCCGTTTATTTTTCCGAGTCCTTGCCAAAATCTGGCGCTGACTCCACCACGAAGACCTTTAATCAACGTATAAAAAGGAGTATCCAGTTCTTTTTCAATCATTTTGATCAAAATATAACCCTGTGTTTTAGTGAGCTTGCGCAACGGATCTTTAAACTCTTTCTTAAGCTGCTTATTTAAACGTTTGATGTGTTTTTTTCGCTTCCGCTTTTTCATGTTCTGAGTCGTATATTCTACTTCCCGGAAGATTTTTATCGCATCGTTTGCGTAAGGATAAACAACCGCAGCGTACCGGCGGTAGCGCAGATATTTGCGATAATCATCCCGATTATCGAATTTCCGAAAGGAAGAAATAGAAACATCTTCCAGATCAGCAATGATGATTGTATCAGTATCCGTAATCAGGGCTGTTACAATTTGACCATCCAACTCAATCTTTTCTCTCCGTTCACTGGTTTGTCCGTTCAATACAGGTGCCATGACTACCAGGAATAATATTATATATGCTAATTGCTTCATTTAATTGGTGTTATTTATCTCTTAGACTCTATTCTAGTGCTAAAATAACGCCAAGGAACTGTTATATATTTGTTAAAGACAAAAAAAATAACTTGAGTCAGATCGGGCAGGGTCACAAAGGAATGTTGATTAAATAAATTAAGATACTATGCTTCCTGTTTTTCCATCACTCTTCGTTATTTTTCATTCCTAACCATTCCTTTTAAAAGATAAAATACCGTGATTTATCGCTTATACTTCTCTTTGAATTTCCGATAAAGCGCTTTTTGCTTATTATCCAGGCTAATATCTTTTCCTCTGATAAATGCTCTTTCAATATTAGAAGTTCGCATATCCAGCACATCTCCGGTTGAAATAATCAGGGTGGCATCTTTGCCCTTTTCCAGCGTACCAACGGTTTGATCTATACCAAGTATCATTGCCGTGCTTTGGGTCATAGCTTTAATCGCGGCCTCTTTAGATAATCCAAAACCCACGGCTTGTCCCGCTTGAAAAGGCAAATTTCGTTGTTGCCAGTATCCTTCTCCTCCGATAGCAAATAATACGCCCGCATCATGCAGCGTTTTTGGTGTCTTAAACGACTGGTCAATATCATCGTCGTGGTGATAGGGTAACGACTGGGTTTGATATAGAATAACCGGAATTTTGTGGGTTGCTAATAAATCGGCAGCTCGATAGCTGTCCCGTCCTCCAACGACCACGATCTCTATTCCATATTCTTTTTTGAATGGGATGACCGTAGTAATGCCTTCTGCGTCATCGACGTGGACAAACAGTTTGCCAGATTGATCAAATAAACTACACATCGCCGCTAATTTCAACTGGGTATCTTCCACCGAGGATTGCTGGCAGTACGCACGAGCTTCCGCTAAAAACTGTTTTATTTCGCTTACTTCCTCTCCGTATTTTTTATTTTTAATTCGTCGTGGATTTCCTTCTCGCCAGCCCGTCCAGGTCATCATGGAAGGCCAATTAAGGTGTACGCCATCATCTAGCTTGTAGGCGGCATCCTCCCAGTTCCATCCGTCCAGTTCTACTACACTGGATGTTCCCGAGATGCTACCTCCAGTTGGTACCACCTGCGCCAGTAAAATTCCGTTGGATCGTACCGTCGGAGTTACTTTTGAGTCTGTATTATATGCAACAATGGATCGTAAATTTGGATTCATACTTCCAACCTCGTCCGCATCTCTGGTGGCGCGTACTGCACCAATTTCTATGAGTCCGATTTGAGAGTTGGCCGCGATGAGTCCTGGATAAATATGCTTTCCGGTCGCGTCAATTTTTTTCCAATCTTTAGAACTGTCTACTGCTGTATCAGCTTTTCCGACCACCGTTAATTTTCCGTTTTCAAAACCAATGATACTATTTTCTATAACCTGTCCATTACCGAGATGCGCAGTGGCTCCAGTAATTAAAATAGGTTGTGATTGTGCAGGTGCGGGTGTTTGTTGTCCTCTGGCGATCCCCGTAAAAAGGATTAAGAGGGTAAAAATTAAAAATATATTTTTCATGTTATTTTATTTTTTTGAATGAATGATAAAAGCAGTACCAAAAACTTCTAGTGCCTCATCCCGTAAGTAAATGGTAAGCTAGGCAACGTTATTTTTAGTCTGGTTGAGGCAGGAAATCCGGAGC
>ENA-ORXR01000858-ORXR01000858.1-marine-metagenome-genome-assembly--contig:-NODE-858-length-36668-cov-4.024596_pt1 | contig 36668 bp, 38 predicted proteins | sample MGYA00237866_ERZ511479 | MGnify/ENA metagenome assembly ERZ511479
ACGGACTCGTCGGCATGAGCGAGCGAGCCTCTCTACACGGCGGCTCACTCGATGCAGGGCCAAACAGCGGACGGGGATGGACAGTGAAGGCCGTATTGCCAAAGCAAGGGCAGCCCGGATGACTATACGAGTGGTCGTTGCCGACGATCAGGATCTCGTACGGACGGGACTCGCCATGATCCTCAATGCTCAACCGGACATCGAGGTGGTTGGGGAAGCCGCCAACGGTGTCGAGGCGGTAGATCTCGCCAAGCGGCTCCGCCCCGACGTGTGTCTCCTCGACATCGGCATGCCCAGGATGGACGGGATAGAAGCCACCGGAGTGCTCGCAGGACCACAAGTCGAGAATCCGATGCCGATTGTCATCATCACCACCTTCGACCGCGACGAATACGTCTATGGAGCGCTCAAAGCCGGGGCCCGCGGCTTTCTCCTCAAAGACGCCGATCAAGATCTGCTCGTGCAAGCTGTCCACGCCGCCGCCACCGGAGAAGCCCTCGTCGCACCCAACGTCACGGCCAGGCTCCTCCAAACCTTCGCCAGCATCGAGCGCCGAGCCACCCCGCCCCAACCAATCGACCCGATCACCGACCGCGAGGAGGAAGTCCTGGCCGAAGTTGCGCGAGGAAAGACCAACGCTGAAATCGCCGAAGAACTGTTCATCAGCCACAGCACTGTCAAGACTCACGTCGCCAGGCTGATGACCAAGCTTCAGGCGAGAAACCGCGTCGAGGTCGTCATCTGGGCCTACGAGACTGGACGCGTCGGCTAGGCAATCCTTGGTACAGCGTCGACGCTGAGACTTCCCCGAGCTCACTCGGCACTGCCCGACGCCTCTGAGTATCAGGCGCTGGGATAAATCATGGCACCGTCGAGCTTGATGATGGCGCCTGAGGTGAAGCTGCTCGCGTCGCTGGCCAGATAGACCGCGGCTCCAACTATCTCATCGGCGTTACCGGCGCGGCCGAGCGGGATGGTCTCGGTGAATCGTTCGAGCACGCTGCCCGACCAGGCTTTCGAAATGTCCGTCAGGAACGGACCGGGCATAAGGCAGTTCACGCGCACCGTCGGCGCGTACTCGCGCGCAAACGATTTGGTCAATGCCTGCACACCCGCCTTGGCTGCCCCATAGGGCGCCTCGTGGGGCGACGGTTCCGCGGCAGCGACCGAACTCACATTGATAACGGAACCTCCGGAGCCCTTCGCCATCCGCGAGCCGATGGCCGCTGTCAGCCGGAAAGGACCATGCAGGTTTACCTCCATGACCTTCCTGAAGAGCTCCTCGCTGACCTCCTCAAGCGACGGGTAGAGCGGTGACATGCCGGCGTTGTTCACCAGAATGTCGCACTGCCCGAACTCGTCATAGACAAGCTCAGTGAGCATGTCGCTGTCGGCCCATTTGCCGGCATGAAACGCCACGGGCACGGCCTTGCGTCCAGTGGCTGAGCGCACCTCCTCAGCCAGCGCTTCACACGCATCAATCTTGCGACTGGCAATCACCACGTCCGCTCCCAGCCGGGCGAAGGCAAGCACCATTTCACGGCCCAGCCCGCGGCTACCGCCGGTGACCACAGCCACCTTGCCGGCCAGGTTCATGAGTTTGTCTTCAGGATTCGTCATGCCAGAGAACCTAGTGAACATGTGCCAGGCACATGTTCACTACGTCCCAAGCGTCTGGAGCGACGAGATGGGTGCCTGGGCGACGCGTCGGTCTGCGAGACTGCCCGCATGGAAACCCCGTATCCCTCGGTCTCGCTCGCCCAGCTGCCAACCCCACTTGAGTTCGCGCCGCGACTGACCGCCGCCTGGGGCGGCCCGCAGATCTGGATCAAGCGCGACGACCTGACGGGCTTTGGTCTGTCGGGCAACAAGGTCCGCAAGCTGGAGTTGCACTTCGCTGCTGCTGCGGAGGCCGGAGCGCACACGATGATGACGTGCGGCGCCGTGCAGTCCAACCACTGTCGGGCCACCGCCATTGCCTCAGCTCGACTTGGCAAACGGTGTGTTCTCTTCCTGCGTTCAGCGGACGGCAACCCGCCGGCGGACGTTTCGGGAAATCATCTGCTCCAGCGTCTCGCCGGAGCCGAAGTTCACTTCATTACTCCCGAGCAGTACCGGGACCGGGAAGCGATCATGCAGGCCGCCGCTGCCGAGTTGACTGCAAGCGACGAGAAGGTATGGATTCTGCCCGAGGGCGCGTCAGATGAGTTGGGTATGCGGGCATTTGAGAGCGCCTTCGCGGAGACCGCCGGACAGATCACTGCCCAGATCGGCTCAGCCACCACGATCTGGCACGCCGCATCTTCTGCTGGCACTACCGCGGGGTTGGCCGTTGGTGCCGCTCGACGACGGGTCTCGCATCCCAGCGAGCCAACCCACGTCATCGTCGGCGCGTCCGTTGGCGATGACTCCGCATACCTTGCCGGCCGAGTCAGATCGCTACTTGACATCTGGAGCGAGGGCTCAGCGCCGTTCGAGGTCATCGACGAGTACATCGGTGGCGGATACGGCAGGACCACCGACGAAGAACTGGCCGTGCAGGTGGAAGGTTCACGTCTGACCGGCTTGATCTGGGACCCGACCTACACCGGGAAGGCCCTGTACGCCCTGCACGAAGAGATCAGGCGAGGACGCTTCACCAGCCAGGATCACGTCGTGTTCTGGCACACCGGTGGCGGCTTCGCCGTGTTCGCTCACGACTTCCCGTTGTAGCAACTGCCCGGCCTACAGGCCGAGCTTGGTCAGTCGAACGGCTTCCCACTCGGGCCGTTCGGCTTCCTCACCACGGTTCAGCCGGGCGATCTGATCGCCGTCGGCACTCCACACATGACAGGTGTTCGTATTCAGACGCAGGCGGCGTTCGACATCGTCGTCGTCGAGTTCGACTCGTGACCACACGGCCGGATCGTCGTGTAGCCGAGCCATGCCCCAACTGGCCTGGATAGCCACCGGCCCGAGCGCGATCAACAGCGCACCGATATGCGAGCAGCCCATCGGCCCGCCGAAGAGATCCTTCACCTTGCGGCTGTAACCACGAGCGATCGACACGCCCACCAGTTGTCGATACGAAGCCAACACCGCCGTGCAGTTGCCGTAGGGGTGCACGTTCATCGTGGGCGTGATCGCCATGATCTCGAAGGTGTCGCCTGCGACAGTCATCTCGATCACCATGTCGTGGATGACCAGCGGTTCACCATCGGCCAGGCCAAGCCCCTGGGGCTTGGTGTCGATGAGTCGACCGACCAGGCGCATCGTGCCGTCGCCCTCGTCGAATGCTTCGGTTTCGTAGCGGCGTTGGTGAATCGAGATCGGCTGGCTCATGGTGCGAAGTTAACCGGGGCGCGACCGGACCAGTAACTTCGACTGCACGACTCATAGGCGAGACGATCCTGCCAGCATTCGCCTAGCCGCGGCTGGTGCCTGGTTATCGCAGAACAGAGAAACCAACGCCGGGCGCGGCGGCGTTACGGCGGCGAGCGAGCACAATGGCGGTTGTGGATGTCGAGCAACCCGCAACCGATCCCGTGCAACCCACGAATGGTTCGCGCCGTGCCTTTCTGACCGGTGCGGGCGCGGCTGCAGTGGCCGGGCTGGCGGCGTGCGCAGGCAGCGAAGTTGCCCAGCTCGGTGACGCAACTCCAGCTGACCCGACTGACGCGACTTCCCAAGCCAGTGGGTCCCAGGCCAATGGATCCCAGTCCATTGGGTCAGAGGCCAGCGCAGCTCAGGTCGAGCCGGTGGGCTTTGCCGGGCCACATCAGGCAGGGGTTCTGTTGCCCTTGCAGGCGGCGGGCATCGTTGCCTCGTTCGACGTCGTCACCACCGATCGCGACCAACTCACCCAGACCGTGCAGTTGCTGTCGGGCGAGATCGAGCGCATCATGGGCGACCGGTTGATCGCGCCCCGCGACGAATCTCTGCCTCCGGCGGATTCAGGCATCGTCGATGGCGACACGGGCACGGCCGGTGTGTCGGTCACGCTTGCCGTTGGTGCCAGCCTCTTCGACGGCCGGTTCGGTTTGGGTGGTGCGCGACCGACCGAGCTCATCGAGATGCCGCGCTTCTTCAACGACCGTTTGGTGCGAGAGGAGATGTCGCACGGCGATCTGTCGCTGACCATCACGGCTCCGGATCACCAACGCGCTGTCTTCGCTCTTCATCAGATGGTACGAGTCACCGAACGTCGGCTTCGCCTGCGGTGGGTCCAAGAGGGGTTCAACCAGTTTCTACCGGAGCAACCCGGCCAGATCGCCGGCGCGCGCAACCTGATGGGCTTCCGCGACGGCACCTCGAATCTCGACCCGACCGACGCCGACATCATGAAGGACTTCGTATGGGTGCAGCCTGGCGATGGCGAACCGGACTGGGCGGTGGGCGGCACGTACCAAGCGACCCGCGTCATCCGCATGTTGATCGAGTTCTGGGCCACAGCGGCACTTGTTCGCCAAGAACAGATTTTCGGTCGCGAGCGCGACACCGGCGCACCACTCGGACAGAACGCCGAAGGCGATGAACCCTCGTTCGTCTCGGACCCGTCCAACGACACCATTCCCATGCGCTCACACATGCGCCTGGCGAATCCACGCACGCCAGATGCGGCCCGCATCCTGCGGCGCGGTTTCAGCTACCTGAATGGTGCAGCCACCGACGGCACCATGGACCAGGGCCTGTTGTTCCTCTGCTACCAGCGCTCGTTGAGCCGCGGCTTCTTCGAAGTACAGACCCGTCTCGACGGCGAACCACTCGAGGACTATGTCAAGCCGGTGGGTGGTGGCCTCTTCTTCGTTCTGCCCGGTCCCCAGGAGGGCGACTGGCTGGGACAGTCGCTGTTCGAATCATGACGCTCGACCTGGCCAACACGCCACCGCCACCCGACTGGGGTGTCGTGATCGACAACGACGCCATCAGCGCGCTGGCCTCGAGTTGGGCCGACTCGCCCTTTCCACTGCCCGAGTTCGATTACCCCGGCACCCCCTCCGTCAGGAACGAAGACTGGTGGTTCGACTACGTGACCCTGGCCATGTCGGTCATGGCATGTCTGTGGCCGCCGGATGGCGACGCGGTGTGGCACGCCGAATACCAGGGCGAATGGCTCGAAGACGCCCCCGGCATTCTTGCCAGCTTCACCAGAACGCTCGGACCCGAAAGCCGAGATGGTCGAGGGGGCGTCGACCTCGACTGGTTCGCAACCATGAACGAGGCCGACGGCGAGCAACTCTTTGCCGGTCGAGGCACGTTGCAGATGATTTCCGAACGGGTGCAGATCCTGCGCGCTGTCGCCACCGAACTGCAGCGCCAGTGGGGCGGTAGCGCTGCAAATCTGGTGGCCGCCGCTGGTCGAGATGGCGGCGAGATCGTACGTCTGCTCGTGGAGACGTTTCCGGCATACAACGATCGACCAACCACCTCGCTCGGCGTGGCCAACTTCGACAAGCTCGCGCATCTGGCGGCGGCGCTCATGGCAGCAGGATCCGGGTGGAGCCAGGCCGGTTTTGTCGGCTACGACGATTTCCCCGTGTACCCCGACTACATGATTCCGCGGGTCTTTCGTCATTACGGGATCCTGCGGTACTCCCCGGAACTGGAAGCAATGGTCGATACACAAACGTTCATCCCCGCCGACTCTCCGGCGGAGTACGCAATCCGTTGGGGCACGGTCCATGCCGGGGCCCAGCTCTCTGGCGCACTGCGCTCGCGGGGAGCGACGGTCACAGGTCCGGCCCTGGACTACCGGCTGTGGTCGATCGCGGTGCTCGGACCCGAAGCCGCGTCTTTCGGCGAGCATCACCGCACGGTCACGCTGCGATACTGATCCCATGGCCCTGTGGCGAAATCAGATCCTGCCCCGCTTCATCGACCTTGCGCTCGGCACGAGCGAGGTCGGCGAATGGCGCAAGAAATGTCTGCGGGGCATTTCTGGCGTGGTGGTCGAGCCAGGGTTCGGCAGCGGACTGAATATCGTTCACATGCCCAGCGCCGTGACCAAGGTGTATGCGGTCGACCCGGCGGTGGTGGGTCAAAAGCTGGCGGCCGATCGGGTGGCGGCATCGCCGATCGAGGTCGAGTACGTGGGCCTCGACGGACAACTGCTTCCTCTGGGTGACAACAGCTGCGACGCCGGTGTTCTCACGTTCACGCTGTGCACCATCCCCGATGCCGGCGTGGCGTTGGCCGAGCTGCGGCGGGTCCTGCGACCCGGTGGCACGCTGCACTTTGTGGAGCACGGTGCCGCACCGGATCACGCGGTGAAGACCTGGCAGGACCGGCTCACGCCACTGCAGAAACGCATCGCCGATGGCTGCCACCTGAACCGGTCGATGGTGGACCTGATCACCAATGCCGGGTTCGAGGTGGAGTGGTCCGAAGCGTCCTATGTGGGGCGGCCCCGGGCAGTGTCGTATTTCATCGCCGGTGTCGCAACGAATCCAGCCTGAGGGTCCGAGCTGCGGCGAAGTCGTACTCGAGCCGTATCGGCAGCAACGAAATCGGCGATTTCCGGCGCGTGAATGATCGATCGGGCGGCGCCGAGTCGGGGTGCGACGAGTGTTCACAATTTTAAGCTATGCAGGGCGGGCCAGACACGCTAAGTTGCGGCGCACAAGGCGAAGCTAGGGGTCTACGAATGAACAAATTTCTGTCTGTTGCTGGTGTTCTCACTGCGGTTTTTGTGATGTTCACCGCCGTGTTGGTGGTGGCACCACAGACTGCTCGAGCACAAGACGACGAGGTCACGATCACGATCTTGCACAACAACGATGGCGAGTCCAATCTGCTGCCCGACGAGGACAGTGGCGATCCAGGGCTTGCTCGATTCGTGACTGCGCTGAAACAGCTGCAGGCCGGCGCTGTGGGTGATGGTGTCATCACGCTGACCTCGGGCGACAACTTCCTGGCGTCCAAGGAGTTCAGCGCCAGCTTGGCCAATGGCACGCCCTTCTACGACTCGATCGGCCTGAGTGGTCTGTACGACGCCATGGCGCTGGGTAACCACGACTTCGACTTCGGTCCCGAGATCGCGGCCGACTTCGTTTCGGGCTTCGATCCCGCAATCCCGTTCCTGAGCGCAAACGCCGACTTCAGCGGCGAACCCGCACTTCAGGCTCTGGTCGACGAAGGACGTATTGCTGCCTCGACCGTCATCGACACCGGCGGCACCCAGGTCGGTGTGATCGGCGCAATCACGCCTCGACTGCCGAACATCTCCAGCCCCCGAGGCGTGACCATCAGTGGCGATGTCGCTGCGGCGGTGAATGCCGAGGTCGAAGCGCTCGAAGCAAATGGCGTCAACAAGATCATTCTCATCAGCCACCTGCAGGGCCTGTCACAAGACCAGGAACTGGTGCCACAACTCGTTGGTGTCGACGTCGTCATTGCCGGCGGTGGCGATGAATTGTTGAAGAACGACGGTGACACCTGCATCCCCGACGAAGACGCAGCTGCGCCGTACCCGCTGATGATCGGTGATGTGCCAACCGTGACCGGTCCTGGCGGCTACCGCTGCATTGGTCAACTCGACGTGACCTTCGATGCCGAGGGCATTCTCACGGCCATGTCCGGTTCAGCCGTGGGCGTTGCGCTCGACGGCGAACCCGATGCCGACGTGCAGGCCAGCGTGGTCGACCCCATCACCGAAGCGCTCGCTGGACTCAGCAGCAATGTCATCGGCACCAGCGAGGTCGACCTCGACGGACAGCGGGCATCGGTTCGCACCATGAGCACCAACGAGGGTCAGTTGCTGGCCGACTCGATTCTCGATGCCGGTCAGACACAAGCCGAGTCATTCGGTGCTGCGGTCCCTGTGGTGGCGGTGACCAACGGTGGCGGTATCCGCAACGATGCGGTCATTCCCGCAGGGGACATCACCGAAGCCGACACTTTCGACGTCGCACCGTTCGGCAACTTCGTCGTGACCGGCGAAGTCCCGCGCGAAACGTTCAAGAATCTGATGGAGAATGCGGTGTCGGGTGTGCCCGAGGCCGAGGGCCGCTTCGCCCAGGTCGCCGGCTTCACCACAGAGATCAACCTGGCTAACCCTGGTCGTGAGATCGATCAGGAAGGCGACTGCGACCTCATCGGCGACGAAGGTTCACGAGTGGTCGAGATCACGCTCGACGACGGCACCCAGATCGTTGCCGACGGCGAAGTCGTGCCGGGTGACCCGGTCAACGTGGCCACGGTAAACTTTCTTGCCGGCGGAGGCGACTGTTACCCATTGGGCGACGTCGAATTCACACCGGTTGGCGTCGTGTATCAGAAGGCGCTCGCCGACTACATCGAAGGTCCGCTCGGCGGTTCGATCCTGGCAAGCGACTACGGCGAGGGCACTGCACGTATCACCTTCACCGGGGAAGCTCCCGCAGAACCAGCCGAAGAGGAACCCGCCGAAGAGGAACCCGCCGAAGAGGAACCCGCCGAAGAACCCGCTGGCGAACCAGAGCCGGTAACGACATTGCCGAACACCGGCCCCGGCTCGACCACCGGTCCGCTCGTGGTGATCGGCCTGCTCGGCATCGGCATGGGTGCACTGCTGCTCGAAGCGAAGCGCGGGTACCGCAAGTACTACTGATTCCCGAATGTCCAGGCGCCGAGCGCGTGGACAACACTCGCCAACAGGATCGGGTTTCGGCCCGGTCCTGTCGGCGTTTTCGTTCTCACCGGGTCGGGGTGTCAGGATCTTCTGACAGCCAGGACACACGGGAGAACAGCCAATGGCAAGAGTGATGGACATCGGCGTTCACTTGCCGCAGTTGGGGCGGGGAGCTACCCGCAGCGCGCTCACCGAGTTCTGCGCCGAGGCCGAACGACTGAACGTGCACTCGGGTTGGGTCAGCGATCACATTGCGTGGCCTGCCGACATCGCCTCCAAGTATCCCTACAGCGACGACGGGTTCTTTCCGGCGCCCAACACCATGGCGTGGCTTGAACCGATCGGCACCCTGTTGTTCGCTGCGGCAATCACCGAGAACATGAAACTGGGCCAAACGGTGCTGATCATGGGCTATCGCCCGCCGGTGCAGACCGCAAAGCTGATCGCCACGCTCGATGTTCTGTCCGAAGGGCGTGCCATCCTGGGCGCCGGTGTCGGATGGATGCGCGAGGAGTTCGACGTTTTGGGTATGCCCTATGACAACCGAGGCAAACGAGCCGACGAACAGCTCGAGATCTTCCACACCTTGTTCACCGACGAGACCCCGAGCTACGACGGCGAGTACTACTCGTTCCCCGACATAAAGTTCGAGCCCAAGCCGCTACAGGAGCGGGTGCCCGTATGGATCGGCGGGGCATCGGAACCGGCCTATCGACGAACCGCTCGTTTTGGCGACTGCTTTCACGCCGCGTTCGAACCCATCGACAAGGTCACCCACGAATGGGAACGGGTGCGCGAGCTCACAACCGAGGCAGACCGCAATCCCGAAGACATGCAGCTCTCGGTGCGGCTGTATCTCGACCCGGCCTCGAATATGAAACCGGCGCTGTCGATCGCCGGCGGTGATGAGCAGATGATCGAAACGATGTCGCAGTGGAAAGCGATCGGTGTCGATCATGTGCTTGTCGACATCACCGCGCCCGGTGGCACGGCGGGCCGTCTCGAAGCCATGCAGTCCTTCATGACCAACGTGGTGCCCAACGTCGGGTGACCGCGCCAGGTCCAAGCATCATCGACAGGGGCACCGGACTCATGAACACCTGGCAAATCGGCAACTTCACCGTCTCTCGGATCGTTGAGATGCAGGTCGCCGGCGGCACCAAGTTCATCCTGCCCGACGCCACCCGCGCCGCCGAGATCTCCTGGTTGAAACCGCACTTCGCCGACCACGAGGGGAACCTCATCATGAGCATTGGCGTGCAGCTCGAACCAACGCCTGGTCACACGCCCATTGCAGCATCCACCTGACCTCGAGTAACCAGGAGGCGCTGATCACGGGCGACTGTCTTCACCACCCGTGCCAGATGACCCATATGGATTGGTGTAGCAGCGCCGACTTCGATCAGGCGGCGGGGCAGTCGACACGCGAGACCCTGCTCGCCAAGTACGTTGACACCGATGTCTTGTTCATCGGCACGCACTTCGCCACCCCTACTGCGGGCCATGTCAAGCACGTGGAAAGCGGCGGATACTGGCTCGATGTGGGTGCTGCTGCGATGTAACGTCGAAGTGGCGAGTGAGTTGGGTACTCGGTAGCTGATGACCGATCTGGCGACGAATCCCCGGGCCTCGATGAGCGAACCCGGTGCTGCCCGCTATTGGGCATTCGCGTCGATGTGGGCCATCGCCGAACTCGTCCACCTGTTGAACCAAACCCGTGGCCGACTCACGTCGGTGTTCGAATGGCTTGCGCTGGCGGCCGCGCTTTCGGTCATGGCGAAACCGACCGACGTTCGACGCCTGATCGGGCTGGCCGTCGCGCAACTGGTCTTGTTGTACTGGCAGGCGCCTCTCACGGCCGATCATGCCGTTCTGAGCGCGGTCGGCAACATTGTCATCGTGTTCACGTTCGTGTGGATGCGACGCTCCGGTCCGGTGTCGGGCCCGGCGGTTTTCGCCCGGTCGCGCAGTGCGTTGCGCCTCAGCCTGCTCATTGCGTATTCAGCTGCTGCGCTCGCAAAGTACAACTCGGGGTTCTTCGAAGTTGTGGGCAGTTGTGCATCCGAATTGGCCGACATTGCGACATTCGGAATCGTCGACGCAGAAGAGACAGGCGCGCAAGCACTGCATGTCGCCGCTGCGGTGGTGCCCGAAACCATCATCCCGCTGTTGCTGATCATCCCCATCACCCGTCGCTTCGGTGTGCGCTTCGGCATATTGTTCCACTTCTTCGTCAGTCTGAGTCCGGCATTGTCGGTACGAGACTTCACCGCCGCGTTGTTCGTCTTCTTCCCGCTGTTCCTGTCTGACGTCGAGGTCGATGATCTCGTGCGTCGCTGGCGCGAACGCCGAGATGCTCGTGAACCGAACCGCTTCCACCGTGCCATCCTGGACATCCCGCGGGTGCCGCGTTGGATCGGTTTCGGGATAGTGGCGGGCGCCGCAGGTTGGCCAGCCGAGATCCTGCACTTCTTCGCTGTCTACGCGGTCTTCACCGTCTACGGCGCGCGGTTGCTCATCCTGGGATTCAGCACGCTACGAAACGCTTACCCACGTGAACCGCTGATCAGTCGCATCAGCGTCGCCCAGGTGTTGGTGGTACTTGCGCTGCTGGTGCATGCCTCGTCGCCCTACATCGGGCTGCGGACGTCGTCGACGTTCACGATGTTCTCGAACCTGCGAACCGAGGGTCCGAGCACCAACCACTACTTCTTCCCCAGCGTGCACGTGATCGACCTACAGAACGATTTGGTTGTCGTCGTCGACTCCAATCTCGACACCCTGCCCGGGGTCGATGAGCTGGGCATCCAGTTTCCGAGATTCGAGATCGGCCATCTGTTGTCGCAGGATCCCGACGGTTACGTCATCGAACGCACTGGCGGGGTTGATGTTCGCCTGGGTGCAGGCGGCGAATCCATCGATCCACCCGGTCACCTCGCACGCAAGTTGTTTCATTTCCGGCCCACTGCGACCAGCGACGACCGCACCTACTGCTCCAACTGAGAGCGAGCGTGTTGGTGCGCTGGCTCCATCGTCAGGCGTCGAGGCAGCCCACGTTGGCGATACCGACGGTGCACTGTGCGATCATCAGCGCGTCGCCGATGTCGACGACCCCATTGCCGTTATGGTCACCCGTGCCGCAGCCGGTCATCAATTGCACAATGCCGACCTCGGAGCGAGCAATGATTATGGCGTCGCTGAGATCGATGATGCCAGAGCAATCGACGTCGGACACGGCGTAGGTCGAAGGGTCGCCGATACCTCCGCCACCTCCGCTAGACCCGTTGCTTCCACTTGGAAAGAGGTCACCGTGAAGGTGCGAGTAGGTCTGCCCGGGCTGGCCCTTGCGAGTGTTGTCTTCGCCGAATAGGTACACGTCGGTGCCGTTCATGACGGCGATGCCTTCGAGCTGTGAGAATGTCGACGCGTCGCGGGTCGCCAGTAATGACGCAGTTTCGAACTCCCAATCGACGTCGTAGTGCGCAACCACACGGCTCTCATGGCTGATCACCAGGAACGTGCCGTCCTGCAGTGCCGCAACGCCGCTTGCGTCAGCGAGGTCACTGCTGAGATCGACCGAAGCCTCGAATTGTCCATCGAGACTCAACTTGCTCAGCGTCGCCGGCATTTCTCGCACCATGAAGAATGATTCGCTGTCGGTGGCGATGCCTTCGGGGCCCAGATTACCCCACACTCCCGAAATGACCTGGAAGCTCTCTTCCACGTCGCCGAGGCCGATCGTGGTCTCACCGTTGGTGTCGGCTTCGGGGACGGTGGCAATGACTATCTGGCCATCGCCTTCGCTGAGAAATGCATAGGTCTGCCCGGTGAGCCAAGCGACACCCTCGAAATCATCGCGCCCCATATTGAGTTCGATGATGCGTGGCGTTACCGATGGGTCGATCACCCCGTCGGCATCGAGAGCAAACTCGTAGGCATTGTGTTCGTCGTCGACGGTGAACAGCGAGTGGGTGGAGCCGTTGTATGTCGCGCCCGACGTTTCCACCGCGGTGCTGTTCATGTCGTCGCTGGCGTAGTCGACTTCGATCAGCGAGCCGAGTTGCGACGAAGCAATGGCCACGCTGGCGGAGAACGTCAGGACCGCAATAATTGCACCGAGCACGGTGATGACTCGACCAGTACGGCGACGAGGCGGCGGGATGGGATGGGAGAGAGCAGCTTTGGGCATGCTTCTCAGTCGGACGGTTAACGGCTCGGGGTAGTTCCGCTTCCTCTTTTGGGTTGGCGGGCCCTGAGCTTAAAGATTCAGTGGGGTAGTTCGTTTTCACCCAAGCCGAGAATTATGGCTCCGGAACTGAGGTCGGCGACGCCCTGAGCGAAGATCTTGTTCTGGCTCACCAGGAGCCGCAACCGCAGCCCGACCCCGGTACCACTCGAGAGCAAGCTGAACCGTGGCCCAGCGGCCCGTGAAGGTCAACCCTGCGGGTTGCTTGCCAACAAGAGCGGGAACATGAGCCTCGAGGCTTCTGAGCTTGTCGCTATCCGCGCGACCTCGAGGCATCGGGAAACTCGGCGGTAACCCAGGCGAGCGCTGCGCTCGCCTGGGTCTCGAGATCAACGGGCACGATGTCGACGATGAACCGTGAGCCCTTGACCCGTTCTCCCTCGTGGCGAATCGGCGCGGCGACGGTCTGTTTCACGAACGGGGGAAGCCGCCCCAGGGAATGCCGGTGAGGTCGGCGATCGTGCGGTCGAATGTGGTCAGGTCGTCGATCGTGAATCCGGTCAACGAGTCATGACCGCACGCGCGAGCCAACACACCCATGAGCTCGGTGGACGAGTCGAGGAACTGCGCGAGACGTTTCGCGGCGTCGTCGACGATCAAGCGCAGTCGAAGGTCCTTCTTCTGCGTAGCGATGCCGACCGGACAGTTGTCGGTATTGCAGGCACGCATGCCGATACAGCCAATGGCTTGCATGGCCGAGTTGGCAACGGCGATGGCATCGGCGCCCAACGCTAGCGCTTTGACGAAGTCGGTGTGGGTGCGCAAGCCACCCGTGATCACGAGCGTGACGTCGGAGCGATCACTGGTGTCCAGGTGGTGACGGGCTCGGGCGAGCGCAGCCATGGTGGGTACCGAGATATGGTCGCGAAAGATGGTCGGCGCCGCACCGGTGCCACCGCCCCGGCCGTCGAGAATGATGTAGTCGACACCGATTTCGAGAGCGGCGTCGATGTCGGCTTCGACACGCTGTGCCGACAGTTTGGCGCCGATGGGGATACCGCCGCTGGTCTCGCGCACCGCTTCGGCGACCTCTTGATAGTCGGCGATCGTCGTGAGGTCGGGAAACGTCGGGGGCGAGATGGCGTCTTCACCTTCGTCGAGACCGCGAACCTCGGCAATCTTCTCGGTGACCTTGGCACCGGGCAGATGTCCACCGGTACCGGTCTTGGCACCCTGGCCGAACTTGAAATGAAATGCCTGGACGTTGCGGACCTTTTCGAGGTCCCAACCGAATTTCCCCGAGGCGAGTTCGTAGAAGTAGCGGCTGTTGGCTTGCTGTTCTTCGGGCAGCATGCCGCCTTCGCCGGAACAGATGCCGGTGCCGGCGAGTTCAGCACCTTTGGACAGCGCAACCTTGGCCTCTTCGGACAGCGCCCCAAAGCTCATGTCGGACACGAAAATGGGGATCTCGAGATTCAGCGGACTGGCAGCGTTGCCACCAATCGTGACCCCAGTGGACACCGTGGTGTCGTCGAGTAGTGGGCGACGCGCCAGCTGCGCAGTCACGATCTGGATGTCGTCCCATTTCGGCAGGCGATCACGAGGTACGCCCATGGCCGCAGCGGGGCCGTGATGGCCGAGCTTGGTGAGGCCTTCGCCAGCCAGTTTGCGGATGAGGTCGACGTGTGGTTCCTCGGGTGCTCCGTGGTGATCCTGATAGGCGCCTTGATAGCTGTCGCGGTCGTAGGGCTGGGGATTTGCCTTCTCCCACGCGGCGATCTGATCGCCGTCGACGATCACGTCGTCGCCATCGATCCATGAGTCAAACATGTCGAGACGTTCCTCGTTGTCGTACGCCGATATGCCACTCTTGATGCGGTAGTCCCACCCGTGCAGACCACAGATCAGATTCTCGCCACTGATGCTGCCATCGGACAGCAGTGCGCCGCGGTGCAGACAGCGTCCGTACAACACGCTGACGTCGTCGTCGGTGCGCACGATCACGAGATCGACATTGCCCACGAGGGCGCCCGTCGGGTCGCGATCGGCCAGGGTGCCGAGGTTGGCGATGGTTACTGGATTCGTGGGAAGTGTCATCGAGCGACCAGCTTTTGGATCTGGGACACGGGTGGCGCGGTCCTGGTGGCATCGTGCTGTGGGCTTTGGGAGTGGCGAGAGAAACTCTTCGTGGTAGTCATCCGCATCAGAATGTCACGGAGAAGCACCACCACTACAAGCGCTGGTTCAAAAATCTGCGGAGCGGTATCCAAGCTCGCGACGCCGACTTCAGCAATGCCAATGTCGCCGGTGCGGACTTCGTTGCAGCCAAGCTGCAAGCGGCCAACTTCTCGGGCGTGAATGCGGCAAACGCCGAGTTCACCGACGCAGACATGCACGATGCGTTACTGGTCGACGCCGACGTCACCAACGCCACGCTCGATCAGGCGCGGCTGCAAGACGCCGACCTCACCGGGGTGATTTTGCTCGATGCCGAATTGGTGGGTGCCACCTTGTACGACGTGCTCCTGAACACAATGATCCGGTCAGGTCGTATAGACGACCGGTGTCCAGTCCAGAACCTTGACCGCATCTGCACCCGGTCGGTGGGCGTCGACTTCGATGTGGACTGCACGTAGCCAACCGCCGTCGACCCGATGCTCGGCGAGCAACGTGTGGCGACACGACAGGATGTCATCTTCGAATACCGGCGCAGTGTGATTACACGAGTGCCATCCAACAACAGTTGCGATTCCGCTCAGCACCCGACCGAGCGAGGCCTGGGCGAGAGCCACGGTGTGGCCGCCGTAAACCAGTCGTCCGTCGTAACTCGAAGCATCCGCGTCGCGATGTACCGCCGCCTGGTTGTGGGTGATACGCACCAATGCGGTGGCCATGTCGACCATGTCGCGCTGATGATCGGGTCGCGCTTCGCCGACTGGCCAGTCGTCGTGGTCACCAAGCGGTGCAAGCTCCCAGTTGCCGGGCACCGACCCTGCGAAGTCGGCCAGGTTCAACTCGGGTGCCGCGGGGCCGATCTCGTCGCTGTGACCCGGGGCTTGTTCGCCCCGGCAAGGAAGCAACGGGCAGCGCTCGTAGTCGACCACGGTGGTGCCTTCAGGCGTGGTGGTCTGAATGCCGAGCAGCACTTTTCCTCTCGGCGCAGAACCGGGTTTCGGCCGTGAGTCGGCCATGGCCAGCACACCCGTCACCGTGCGCAGCGTCGCCCCCTGAAACAGCTGAGTGGCCAGCACCACGTTGCGGTAGAACAAGTTGCCGATCACATTGCGGGTCGCCACGGTGCTGGCGCCGATCGAGACATGCAAGACCAAGGCTGGGTTCACCAGCAGGGCGTCGCTGCCGGTGACCCGCTGACACAGGTCTTGATCGAGCGTCAACGCCAACCCATCGCCGCTGATCGCGGTGTACATCGACGCCACGCCTGCATCGAGTGCAACGCCCGGCGGCGAAGGAAATCGAAGCCCGACGTGCATGTCGTCGTAGAACAGGCCCTGTGGCGGAAGTGGGGTCACGTGCGAATCAAGTGCCATAGCCCTCAGTAGAACAGAAGCGGCGTCGGTAGTGTCATTTGGGTACACATCGATTGCCAGTGAGGTTCCATGATCTACACGTCCAACTTGCCCGACGTCGAGATTCCCGTCGACGTTTCGATCACCGATTACACGTTGCGCCATGCCGATGCGCTTGCCGACAAGGCGGCCATCATCGATGGCATGAGTGGGCGCGAAATGACGTTCGCCGAATTACGTACGGGCATTCAGACCCTCGCTGGCGGATTGGCGGCTCAAGGTTTCGGTAAGGGTTCGACGCTGGCGCTGATGGCACCGAATATCCCCGAGTACGCACTCATCTTCCACGGCGTTGCCTATGCCGGCGGCATCGTCACGACCATCAACCCGACCTATACCGCCGCCGAGATCCGTCATCAGCTGCAGGATTCGGGCGCAACCATGCTGGTCACGATCTCGATGTTCCTCGAGGTGGCCAATGAAGCAATCGAGGGAACCAGCGTTACCGAGGTCATGACCATCGACCCGGTCGAAGATGTGCCATCGATCATGACTCTGATGACTAGCCCTCCGCTCACCGAGCAGGTGCCCGTTACCAACGACGACGTCGTGGTGCTGCCCTACTCGTCGGGTACCACGGGCCGCAGCAAGGGCGTGATGCTCACCCATGGCAACCTGACCGCGAACATTGCCCAGACCGAACACGTGCTGTTGCTCGAAGAAGGTGATGTCGCGCTGGCGGTCCTGCCGTTCTTTCATATCTACGGCATGCAGGTGCTAATGAACGGCCTGCTGGCCAACGGCGTGACCATCATCACCATGCCTCGCTTCGATCTCGAGCAAGCACTCACGCTCACTCAGGAACGCAAGATCTCCTGGTTCTTTGCCGTGCCTCCCATCGTGCTGGCTTTGGCCAAGCACCCACTGGTGGATCAATTCGATCTGAGCTCGGTCAAGGTCGTCTTCTCGGGCGCTGCGCCTCTGTCAGCCGAGCTGGGCGACGAGGCTGCGGAACGTTTGGGCTGTGCCGTGGTGCAGGGCTTCGGTATGACCGAACTGTCACCGGTCTCGCACGCTTCGCCAGGGTTCGAGAACAAGGCCGGCGCTTCGGGTGTGACCATCTCGAACACCGAGTGTCGCATCGTCGATCTCGAAGGCAACGACCTGGGCGTTGGCAAAGACGGCGAGCTGTGGATCCGCGGACCGCAGGTCATGAAGGGCTACTTGAACAACGAGCAGGCGACAGCCGAGACCATCGACGCCGACGGCTGGCTGCACACCGGCGACGTTGCCCACTTCGACGAAGACGGCTACGTCTTCATCGTGGACCGGCTCAAGGAACTCATCAAGTACAAGGGTTTCCAGGTGCCGCCCGCCGAGCTCGAAGGGCTGTTGCTCACGCATCCCGGCATCGCAGACGCCGCGGTGATCGGCATTCAAGACGACGAGGCCGGCGAGCTGCCCAAGGCATTCATCACCCTTGCTCCGGGCGCCGAAGTCACTGCCGAAGATGTCCAAGAGTTCGTGGCAGGCCAAGTGGCGAGCTACAAGAAGATTCGCCTGGTCGAGTTCATCGACGAGGTCCCGAAGTCTGCCTCGGGCAAGATCCTGCGCCGCGAGCTCCGCGACCGCAGCTGATCACCAGCCGACATCTGATGACAGTTCGGCGCCGCGCCCGACAACGCCTTGTCGCGAGCGCTGCGCTGATCCTGTGTGTCACTCTCGTCGCCTGCACCGATGGAACGCAGGTCGCTGCGGGGCCCGACCAGGGCACTCCGCTCGCAACGGCGGTGCCTACCACCGCACCAGCCGTGCCCACCGCGCCGGAACCCGCCCTTCCGTCACCGGTTGTCGTGCCAACGTCGGTACCGGTCGTGGTCGAGCCGACCGAAATCGAAGTGACAGCAACACCGGTTCCGCCGACCACCACCCCCGAGGCAGCCGCACTCGAGCCACTGCCAGCCGGGGAGCCGCCATCGCCGTCAGCACCCGCGCCGACAACAGCGCCGCCGCCGACCGACTCGCAGGAGGTGCGCGCCGCCAACGGAGCCGAGATCTACACGCTCACCTGCGCTCGGTGCCATGGCGAAAACGGACTGGGATCCGCGCAGTACAGCGCGTCCTTGATCGGCGTGGGTTCCAACTACTCCAGCCAAGGCATGATCGCCGAGCTCACTACCGGCCACCCGGTCACCTTCGGCTTCGCCGATCGGCTCTCCGAAGGCGAGATCGCCGCCGTCGTCGCCTATGCGAAATCGGCCTTTCCGTAGGGAGTCAACAAGAGCGGCAAGATGAGCCTGGGGGCTGCTGCTGAGCTTGTCGCTGTCTGCGGAACCTCTGGGCACCACCCCGGTAGCAGGGTGCGGAAGAGTGCCGGTATGTGTTTTTCCGCATCCTGCTAGCGCTTGGCGGCAAAGAAGTCGGTGAGCAGTGCACCACATTCGTCTTGGAGCACCCGTGCCTGTACCTCGAACTCGTGATTGAGTCGGGGATCCGCGCCGAAGTTGTACAGCGAACCCGTTGACCCCGCCTTGGGGTCCTCGGCACCGAACACGACCCGGCCAACCCGTGCCATCAGCGCCGCGCCGGCGCACATCGGACAGGGTTCCAGGGTCGACACCAGGGTGGCGCCGTCGAGGCGAGAGCTGCCCACCGCTTCGGCTGCAGCCCGCAGCGCCAGGACTTCGGCATGTGCCGTTGGATCTCCGCGGAGCTCTCGCTCGTTGTGCGCCGCCGCGACAACCACGCCGTCGACCACGACCACCGCACCGACCGGAACGTCGCCGTGTGCGCTGGCCAAGCGTGCTTGGTCCAGGGCTTGGTTCATGAGCTCGATGTCGTCCACGCCGGCCACGTTAGTGCCGAGTCTCGGATCCAAGTACCGTCGATGGCGATGACAACCTGGAATGAAGACGCTCGAAAGCTGACCGACAACGTGACCGTGCTCGTCGGGGCCGACAACGGCGCCTACCCATCGGGTAATTCCGTGGTCGTTCAGGGGGCAGGCGAAACGGTGATCATCGACCCGTCGGTCACCGTGGTCGAGCGAGGCGGAGCCGGCATGCCGGTCGATGCCGTGATCAACAGTCATGCGCACGAGGACCATCTGGCCGGTAACGGTTTCTTCGCCGACGCTCGTATCCATATTCATGAACAGGACCTGCTCGGTGCGGTGAGCCTGGACGGGCTCATGGACGTCTACGGACTCGAAGGCCAGCCCCGAATCGATTTCGGTCAACAGGTGCTCGACGAGTTTCACTACACACCCCGCCCCGACGCCCATGGATTCACCGACGGCCACGTGTTCGACCTCGGTGGCGTTGGCGTCGAGGCGGTGCATCTGCCGGGGCACACCCGCGGCCACAGCGGATTTCGTATCGATGGCGGCGTGTTCTTCCTGTCCGACATCGACCTCACGGGGTTCGGCCCGTACTACGGCGACGTCTGGTCCAGCCTCGAAGACTTCGACGAGAGCCTGCGCCAGATCCGCGACGAAGAAGCCGATTGGTATGTCACCTTCCACCACAAGGGCATCATCGAGGGTCGAGACGAGTTCGTCGAACGCATCGACGCGTTCCATGCCGTGATCGAACGCCGCCACGCCGCCATGCTCGACTACCTGGCCGAACCGCACACCATCGACGAGATGATGACGCACCGATTCGTCTACCGGCCACATGTCGAGCATGTGTTCGCCGATTCTGTCGAGCACCGCACCGCGTCGCTCCACCTGGCTCGCATGCACGAGCGCAGCGAAGCAATCGAAGTCGAACCCGGTCTCTGGCAGGCGGTGTAGCACCGCTCCGCTCGGGGCGACGTTCGTCGCACATGTTTTCTGGTCGGTTGGAGCGGCTCGTCCCTCGCTCGCTAACCGCTCGTCCCTCGCTCCTGCCTGTGTGCCACCGCTCCGCTTGGGCCGGCGTTCGCCGGACATGGTGACTCGTCTTTCTGAGCGGCTCGTCCCTCGCTCTGTGTTGTTTCGTTGCCCCGATTGGGTGGGCGGGGTGGTTTACGATCGGGGCATGGTGCGGTCTGTTGCAGCGATGATTGTTGTCGCGGTGCTGGTCGCGGCGTGCGGCGGATCCGAGGTGGCCACCACGCCAGTGGGGTCCGACGCAGAGGGTGCCGCAGTGACCGAGGTCCCCATGCCGGAGTCGCCGTTGGAAGCAGAACTGGGCTTTGCCAGCGAGCCCGAGCGGCGTCGGTTCCAGCTGATCTCTCGCCAACAGGCGGCCGACACGACCATGGTGCAATGTATGCAGCAAGCAGGCTTCTTCTATGCCGTTCGCCCGGCCGAAGAGACGTTTCGCTCGGGAGCGTTCGTAGGCGATGGCTCGCGAGAATGGACAGTCGTGAATGGCCTCGGTATCACCTCATCGTTCATCGACGCTCTCGCCACCGATGCCGCCCGCACCTCGCCCGACGCCGCCTCGAGCAACCTCGACTACGTCGCCTCACTCACGCCTGCACAACAGGTCGACTACGACCTAGCCCTCATTGGCGACCTGGTCGCTTCGTCGGAACCAACCACTGCGGTGCAAGGCTCAGGATGCTGGGAACAGTCGTACCCAGACGTCGTGAGCCTGCTGGCCTTGATCAACGAGTTCGAACCCGAACTCGCCTCGCTGAATTCACGACTGAATGCCGACCCGCGAGTGCAAGAATTCCAATCCACCTGGTCGACATGTATGGACGCCGCTGGTTACTCCTACGCCAGTGAACGTGCGTTGAGCGACGATGTCTATGCTCGACTACTCGACATCGAACTCGTCGACAACCGCGGTGTCACCCAGGTCGTGTCGCCCGACGCGCTCGACGAGCTCAGCACCTATGAACGCCAAGTTGCGGTCGCCTCGTACGATTGTCGCCAAGGCTTCGCCGCCGAACTCGAGCAGCTACGCAGCGACTACGAACGCGAATTCCTCGACGACAACCGCTTCCGAATCGCCGATCTACAGGACTGAAAACATGTCTCTGCGCTGCGCCGGGGTCTTGCGGGCAATGGCGGGCATGAGTATCGATTGCGCTGGTTCCCGGGGAGGACCATCAATCGGCCGGATGGCTGATGACGCCGACGCTCGTGGTCGGTAGGTTTCGTGGGCACCTGACCAGCGTTCCATCATCGCCGCGGTCTCGAACGCGTTCAGTTCTGCGCAAGAATGGGCCACTATGGAGGGCGGCTATGAACAATCTGAGCACAACACTCAGGTGGCCCTCACCCTGCCCTTGCTTTCGCCCAACACTGTTGCTTGCAACATGGAGCACACATGACAAGCCGTAAACGACTCTTTCTCGCTGTAGTGGCAGTGGCTGTCGCCTTTGGCGCCGGTGGCTACGTGCTGGGCCAACAGCTCGAGTCCCCAGAAGACGCTCGGGCCGAAGTAGCGGCGCCCGAAGCATCCTTGATTGCCGTGCCCGTCGAGTCGATTGCCCTGTCGAACGACGTGGTGGTCCGCGGCGACGCCGAGTTCGAGGGCGCCGTGGATCTCGAACTCGATTCGGCGCTGGGCGATGGCACGTCTCGCGTGGTGACGGGTCGGGTACCCGACATCGATACCGAAGTCAACGAAGGCGACGTTGTCATCGAAGTGAGCGGCCGTCCGGTGTTCCTCCTGGCAGGTGACTTGCCGACGTTCCGCGAGTTCAAACCTGGACTCGAGGGCGACGATGTGCTGCAGCTCGAGACTTCGCTCGCCCGGCTCGGATTTCTGACGGTCGAACCCGACCGCCTATACGGGTCCGCGACCGAAGAAGCGATCTCGGCGATGTACGACCAAGCCGGCTACGAGCCACGGGCCGCCGATGAAGGCGAAGAAGCCCAGATCAAGGGTGCAGAACAAGCGGTTGAGTCGGCCCGAACCACGCTGGCAAACGCCAACGACGGTCTGTCTGATCTGCTTCAACCGCCATCGCTGGTCGAGCAAACGCGCGAAGCCCAGGCCCGTCAGCAGCTCCTGGCACAGATCGATCGAGCACAAGAAGCGCTCGACGAAGCCAAGGCAGATCGACCATCGAACTCGTTGTTGCAGGCAATCGACGGATTGCGGCAAGCCGAACTGGCGGGCGAGGGAGTTTCTCAGGCCAACCAGAGCGTGCAAGCCGCGCAACAGGCCGAACAAGAACGCGTCGACGCAGCGCAAGAACAACTCGACAGCGCACGCGACGCCCTCGCCGATGCCGACGCAATCCGTGCCGCCGAAGACCAAGACGGTGTCAACACCTCGAGCGCTCAGCAGAACGTCAACGATGCCGCCGAGCGACTCGAAGAAGCCCAGGCCGACCTGGCGGAACTCGAAGCAGACATCGGCGTGCGACTGCCGGTAGCCGAAGTCGTGTTCTTGCCGGATCTGCCACGAACGGTCACGTCGATCGATGTCGAGCGAGGCGACTTCGTTTTTGGTGCCGTCATGCGCATCAGCGGCACCCAGGTACGGATCACGACCGGTGTATCGGAATCGAACCGGCCGTTGCTCGAAGTTGGCCAGCGGGTCATCATCGACAGCGAGCAGCTCGACATCGAAATCGAGGGTGAGATCACCGAGCTCGCCGACCGACGAGGAACCAACGGTGTCGCCGACACCCGCTACTACATGCTGGTGACGCCGGTCGGCGAGTACAACGTGTCCGAACTGGTCGGCATCAACTTCAGACTCCAGATTCCGCTCGAACGCAGCGAAGGCGAGGTGCTGGCCGTGCCGTTGGCGGCCCTGTCGGCCGGCGCCGACGGTTCTTCTCGGGTCGAGGTCGAGCGCGACGATGGCTCGACCGAGCTGGTTGCCATCGAGGTCGGCCTGCAGGACAAGAATCAGAGCCTGGTCGAGGTCATCCCGATCGGCGGCAACCTCGAGGCCGGCGACCTGGTGGTCATCGGCATCGAGCAACCTGCGGCTGCGGCAGTCGCGGCCGACGACTCCAGCGGTTCCACCGAGGCCAGTGACACCGACGACGAGGCAGGAAGCTGACTGTGTCGCTAGCTGTTGAACCAACCATGTCAGACGAGCCCTCGACGATCCCGGCGGTCATCGAACTGCGCGAAGTCGGCCGGACCTTTCCCGGCCCGCCACCGGTCGAAGCCTTCAAGCCCTCGAACCTGAAGATCGAGCGCGGCGAGTACGTATCGATCATCGGCCCTTCGGGATCGGGAAAGTCCACGCTGCTACACCTGCTGGGTCTGCTCGATCGACCAACAACCGGTAGCTACCTGCTCGACGGCATCGACACCGGTCACCTGGGCGACAACGCCCGAGCCGGCCTGCGCGGCAGCCGAATCGGCTTCGTGTTCCAGTCGTTCCACCTGATGCACCACCGCTCGGTGCTCGAGAATGTCGAGCTGGCCCAGATCTACAACCGCATGCCCCGCAAAGAACGGCGGCAGCGGGCCGTCAATGCACTCGAACAGGTCGGGCTCGGCCACCGCCTGTCGTTCACACCTCGCACCTTGTCCGGCGGCGAGCGCCAGCGAGTTGCGGTGGCCCGAGCATTGGTGACCGAACCCAGCTTGCTGCTGGCCGACGAACCAACAGGCAACCTCGATACCGAGATGTCCGGCGACATCATGCAGGTGCTCGACGATCTTCATGGCGCTGGCCTGACGCTCGCCGTGATCACCCACGACCTCGATGTGTCCCGACGTGCCGAGCGCCAAGTGCGCATCGTCGACGGATCGTTGCACGAAGCATGAACGACCTAACACCCGAAGCCCGCGACCGTTCGGTCGTGCAGCATCCGCGCCTGAGCTTTCGTGACCTGCTCGACGAGATGGTCAGCGGTCTGCTGGGCAGGCCTGGGCGTTTGGTGCTCACCGCGCTCGGCACCGTGCTCGGTATCACTGCGCTCGTGTCCACTCTGGGCCTGGCCAAGACCGCAGGAAACCAGATCGTCAGCCGTTTCGACGAACTCACGGAAACGCGCATTGTCATTTCGCCGTCCGACAACGGCTTCGGCGGCAACGACTCGACGAGCTCCATCCCGTGGAATGCCGAGACACGACTCAGCCGGCTCAACGGTGTGGTCGCCGCCGGCACCAAGAGCGACGTCGACATCTCGGGCGCGCTTTCTCGGTCGGTGCCGGTCGTGGATCCGCTCGGAATCAACGAGCATCAGATCAGTGTGATCGCCACATCGGGTGGGCTGCTCGAAGCCGTACGTGGCTCTATTCGAACCGGCCGCTACTTCGACAATGGCCACAGCGACCGATCCGACCCGGTGGTCGTTCTCGGCCCCGCAGCTGCGCAACGGTTGAACATCTTTCGACTCGACACCCAACCGGCGATCTTCATCGGCGAGCAGAGTTTCACCGTGCTGGGCATCATCGACGATGTCGCCCGCGAACCCGACCTGCTCAATGCCATCGTGATGCCCGACGGCACCGCTCGAGAGTTCTTCGGCCTCGCTGCGCCGGCCGAGGTGCACATCGACGCCGCAGTTGGCGCCACGGCGCTGCTCGCAAATGAGCCCATGACGATCAGCGAAAGCGGCACTGCTGCCAACATGGTGCAGATTGCCCTGACGCCCGACGACCCCGAGTCACTCCGCACCCAGGCATCGCAGGGCTACACCGCCGTGCGCCAAGATGTCGAGGGTGACGTGAACGCGCTCTTCGTGGTGCTGGGTGCCGTGTCACTGCTGGTCGGTGGGCTCGGCATTGCCAACGTCACGCTGGTATCGGTGCTCGAACGCACGCCCGAGATCGGCCTGCGTCGAGCGCTCGGCGCAGCTCGTCGCCACATTGCCGCCCAGTTCCTGCTCGAGTCCACGGTCACCGGATTATTGGGCGGAATCATCGGTGCCTCGGTCGGCGTGCTCACTATCGTGGCGGTGTCGGCGGTCCGCGACTGGACACCGGTGCTCGAGGGCTATCTGCCGTTCGCGGCCGTTGGCCTGGGGGCGCTGATCGGATTGATCGCCGGCACCTATCCGGCTTTGCGAGCGGCCCAGACCGAGCCCATCACGGCGTTGCGCAGTTCGTAGACACCAGACGCCGACGATACCTGGCGCCGGATGCATCTACAGTACACAGCATGATTCGGCGCCTTGGCTTCACTCTTCTTGCGATCACGCTGCTCGCCTCTGCGTGCGGCGGTACCAGCGATGGCGACAACGTGGAAACCACCCAAGCAGCACCTGCCGAAGCAAGCGAGTCGTCGTCTACTGCGCAAGATGCTGCTGCAGTCGATGGCGACGGTGATTCCAACGACGGCGCCGAAGAGGAACCCATCACCGACACGGTGGCCTCGGGCGGTACGCCCATGTCAGCATCCTCACCGATCGGTGAGTTCTTCGATGGGGGCTTCGACGAGGCACTCGCCGAATACACCACGCGAGTCGAAGAAACGATCGTGTTGTGTATGGCCCAGCAAGGGTTCGAATTCGCCGTCAGCGCGAATGGACGCGCCAACGAGGTCGAACAACGCCAGAACGAACTGACCCGACGAGAGTGGACCGCCGAATACGGCTTCGGCATCTCGACATCGTTCGACTCGATTGCCCAAAACCAAGCCTCGGAACCCAATGCCGAGATCTTCTTCAGCATGAGTCCCAGCGAGCGCGAAATCTGGGCCCAAACCCTGTCGGGTGGCGACTTGGGTGATGCTACCGGCGGCGACTTCACCAGCCGCCCACTCGAAGATCAGGGATGTATTGGCGAAGCACTGATCCAGACCGGCGGCCAAGAAGCGATCGAGGGCCTCGAGACATTCGGGAGCGCGTACGAGGAAGGCGAAGCGGCCATATACGACACGCGCGAGATGGTCGAAGCAATCGACGCATGGTCCCGGTGCATGAGCGAGGCAGGCTTCGTCGAGTTCTCCGAACTCGACGATCCCGAAGAAGACATCGCCCAACGACTCGAAGTCGTAACCGCTCCCATGTCGGCGGCTCTGGATGGGCTGTCCGACGAAGAAGGCCAGGCGCTGATCGCAGGAGAGTCGCTCGATCTCGAAGATCTACCCGGTCTCGACGTGCAGGCATTGCGAGATCTGCAACGCGAAGAACGGGCCCTGGCCCTGGTCGATCTCGACTGTTACGAGGCCGAAGTCCAAGCGACTTTCGAGCCGTTACGCGACGACTTCGAAAACGGTCTGATCACCGACTACGCCAACGAACTCGACGCACTCAGGACCATCGGTTCCTAGGGGCGTAGGGAGTGTCGGTGGTGGTGGTCGCCGGCAGGGGCTAACCCAGCAATGCGCACTCGTGTACGGCGCAGCGACGGTGATGATGGGCGGCGAGATGCGATGTCGCCAGGATCGAAACCTGCGCCACGAAGTTCTACGTTGGCGCGAGTCCAATGTCGAGTGCGATCACGGCTCATCGACCAACCGTACACCGCCGAGCCCAGGCGTCTGTCAGCCGCCGGGGTCGACTGGGTCGCCCGGGTCGGCTGGGTCGGCTGGGTCGCCTGGGGCAGCTGGGTCGGCTGGGGCGCCAGGGTCACCGGGGTCGCCAGGTGATGGACACAGGACGTTGGACAAACCAACAGAGCATCGGGCAATGAGCAGTGCATCACCTATATCGATGACGCCGTCGTTGTTCACGTCGCCGCCTGGTCCTATCTGCCCAACCGGATCCATGCCATCACAGGTGTCTGCCTCGGTGCGCAGACCCACGGTCGACTGCGCAACCGCCAGCGCATCACCAATATCGAGGGTCGAGTCGCAGTTGACGTCACCCACTACCGGCGGCCGAGTGAGCGGTGTGGCCCCTGCCCAATCAGGGCCGTGGAACACCGCCACCCGTGGCGACGGCAGGCCCTTGGTCGTCTCGAAGTCACCAGCTGCGATCAAAGCGCCCTGCGCAATGTGGATCTGGCGTGTGCCCCAGTAGCTGTCCTGCAGCGGCAGGAAAGTGTCGTCGCTGGAGCCGTCGGCTTCGTTCAGCGCATAGAGCAGGCGCTGATCATCGCTTACGAGAAAGCCGTCGTGAACGCCGACATAGACCGAAGCGCCATCGGCGGCGACGGCTTGGATATCGCCCCGCGCGCCCCGTCGCCAGAGCTGCTGTCCGGTGGCGAGATCCCATTGGGTGACCCGGTTTCGCTTGTCTCCGGTATAGAGATAGTCACCGCCCGGTGAGATCTCGAGGCGTAGCACGCCGGCTCGGTGCGACGCTTCGCCAGGGTTCAACGGCGCAAGCACGAACTCAGGACCCGCTGGTTGACCGGTGCTGCTGTCGAACGCAGCGACCCAGCGCCGGTCGAAGAGGGCGGGATCGGTCCCGACCTGCTCGAACTCGCCTCCGGCGTACACGAGGTCGCCGAACACGTCGATCGAGTGAACCTGGGCATCGGGGTTCGGTTGGAAGTTCATATCGAGCTCACCGGTGAACGCATCGACCCGCACCAGCGTGGTGAACGGCAACCCGTTCACCTGCGCGAACTCGCCGCCGATGTACAACCAGCCCTGGTCGTAGTGCAGTGCGTTGGTCTCGTTGTCGAGCACGACCGTGAACGAGTCCACGATTTCGCCAGTGAACGCGTCGATTGCGGCCACATAACTTGCGTCTTGACCCGCTATCTGGGTGAAGTTGCCGGCCACCCAAACGGTGCTCTCGTCGTCGCTGGCAATGGCCTTGACCTTGCCGTTGGTGTCGAGCACCCACGGCAACACCTCGCCGGTATTGAAGTCGAAGACGGCCAGGTTCACCCGAGGGTGGGTGCTTGCAGGGTCGGGGTCGACCGCTTCGCTGAACGTGCCGCCGACCCATACCTGATCGCCCACGGCGCGCACCGCAAAGGCTTCGCCGTTGCCGGTGCCACCGAAGTCGATCCGATCGTCTTCGAACAAGGTTTGCGCATCGGCATCAGGGGCCAAGACGGCAGTGGTGGCAAGCAACGAACAGCAGAGCGCGACTGCGAGTGCGATCCGACCGATCCCGAACATGAGACCAAAGTCTAGTTCAGATTGTGACACCTGCGATACGTGACCGCTGACACCGGTGTTTTCGCTCAGAAAAGCTTCCTTGCGGGCGACACTTCATTCATGCAAAGTTTGGTTCGCGGCGCGCCCGCTCGCGCCGTTTCGTGGCTTCGGCTCACGTTCCGTTTCGTCGGACGGCTCGGCTTCGGTCGCCAGTCCGCGCTGGTGGCGACGCGCCGTATGTTCCCCATGCGGGCGATCACCCCGGCACGCCAGGCAATCTCGCTTCTCGTCGGCACCATCGTGATCGGTACCGGCGTAGCACTGCTCACCCAGGCAGATCTCGGCCTGTCTCCCTACGACGTGCTGGTCTCGGGACTGCTGCCTCGGGTTGGTCTGTCCTTTGGGCAGACCGTATGGCTCGTATCGGGCGTGCTCTTCACCGTGGCGGCCGCACTGGGCCAGCGACCGAATCGGTGGGGTATTGCTTATGTGTTCTCCGTGGGTATCGCTATCGACCTGGTGTCGGGCGTGATCGTCGCTCCTGCTTCATTGGCTGCGCGGGTCGCTTTCGTCGTTGCTGCGCTGGCGCTGCTGTCCGCGGGAATTTCGTTGGTCGTGCATTCGGGAACCACTGGTGGTTCGTTCGAATTGTTGACCGCTGCGGGCGAAGCTCGCGGCTTGAACCGACAGGCGGTGCGAACGACACTCGAAGTCGGCGTCCTTGCAGTCGGTGTTGCGTTGGGCGGCAACATCGGGCCGGCGACGCTGGTGATTGCATTGGGTATTGGGCCAATGCTGGGCGTGATGGGCCAGGCCTTCGCCGACCACGCTCATGGCCGGGCGCGCCGTCTGATCCAGAACTCGCCCGACATCCATCACCCGAGTGCAATGGCGCAACGCGTTCGCTGAGCTGGGCCTCGAGGCCCGAGGGCATCTGTAAGCACTACCAGACTTTTTGGTGGGACCAATGGGGCACGGGTTTGTCAGATGTGGCATGATCGTCTCCGGCCTCGACCTGTAGGTCGCCAGGCCCGACCGTCTACATCAACCCAATGGAGGAGTCCTTCGTGGATGTCTCAATGAACGTCAATGGACAGAGTCAGTCCCACGACGTTGAGCCTCGCACTCTGCTTGTGCATCACATTCGAGAGAACGTCGGTCTGACCGGCACGAACATCGGCTGCGACACATCGTCGTGTGGCGCTTGCACGGTTCACCTCGACGGCCAATCGGTCAAGTCCTGCACGGTGCTGGCCGTTCAGGCCTCTGACAGCGATATCACCACCATCGAGGGTCTTGCTGCCACTGCACAAGCCGATGGTTCCGCCACCGGCGACCAGAACTGGCATCCCATGCAAGAAGCCTTCCAGCAGTGCCACGCACTTCAGTGTGGCTACTGCACCCCCGGCATGGTCATGGCCGCCACCTCGTTCTTGAAGGAAAACCCGAATCCCACCGAAGACGAAGTGCGCGAAGGCCTCGAAGGCAACCTCTGTCGTTGTACCGGCTACCACAACATCGTCAAGGCAGTGATGAGTGCGGCAGGTGGCTCATGATTCCGGCAGCGTTCGACTACAAGGTCGCTGAGTCGGCCGAACAAGCAATCTCGCTGCTCGGCGAGTACGGCGACGAGTCCAAGCTCCTGGCTGGCGGTCATTCCCTGATCCCCATGATGAAGTTTCGACTGGCTGCGCCGACGGTGCTCATCGACGTGGCCCGCATCAGCGACCTGAGCTACATCCGTGAAGCAGACGGGCATCTCGCCATCGGCGCAATGACCAAACATTTCGAACTCGAGACGTCTGCCGCGGTGGCCGAACATGCACCCATGCTTGGTCATGTGGCTGCATTGGTCGGTGACCCGTCGGTGCGCCACCGAGGCACTCTCGGCGGCACGATCGCCCACAGCGACCCGGCTTCGGATCTTCCGGCCGCCGTATTGGCGCTGGGCGGCACCATTGTCGCTCAAGGGCCGAATGGTTCCCGCGAGATCGCGGCCAACGAATTCTTCACCGGCTATTTCGAGTCGGTTCTCGCCCCCGACGAGATCTTGACCGAGGTCCGGATTCCCACCGGCACCGGCGGGTGGAACTATCAGAAGTTCAACCGACGCGCCCAGGACTGGGCCATTGTGGGTGTGGGTGTTGCCGATGGCGGCAAGGGCATCAGCCTGGTGAACATGGGTTCGACCCCGGTGCGGGCAACCGCCGCCGAAGAGGCGCTGGCGTCGGGTGCATCGGCTGCCGACGCAGCAGCACTTGCGGCCCAGGACACCGAACCTCCCCAAGACAACAATGCCGACGCTGCGTACCGCTCGCACTTGGCGACCGTGTTGACCCGCCGAGCCCTCGAGGCTGCAGGCGTCGCCTGACCAGCGCAGAACTCGCTCGCAGTTCTTCTGCGAACGAACGTGACTTCCCGATGTGGGTGCTATCCGAGAGCACCCACATCGGGAAATCGTCGTTTTGGCACCAGCGTTTACTGCTGGAGAGCCCCACCTTCTAGTCTCGACGCATGACTGAACATCCATTGCAGGGTCGTGTTGCGGTAGTCACGGGATCGAGTCGAGGTATCGGCCGAGGTATTGCCGTTGGACTAGGCGAGGCGGGCGCCACCGTCTACATCACCGGGCGCTCGGTTGGTGATGGTCCGCTGACCATCGATACCACCGCCGCCATGGTCACCGAAGCAGGCGGCACCGGCATCGCAGTAGCGACCGACTTCTTCGACGACGCCCAGATCGAGGCGCTGTATGCCCAGATTCAGAGCGAGCAAGGCCGCCTCGATATCCACGTGAACAATGCATTCAAGATTCCCGATCCACCCGTGTGGGGCGGCAAGTTCTGGGAGCATCCGATTCAGGTCTGGGACGACCAGGTCGGCATTGGCCTGCGCGCTGCGTACGTGGCCAGCGTGCACGCCGTCAAGCTGATGATGGCAAGCAGTGACTCATTGAAGTTTGTGACCAACATCAGTTCGAGCGGCTCCGAGCGGTATGCCCTGAGCGCCAGTTATGGCATCGCCAAGTCAGGAACCGACCGGCTGACCCGCGACTTCGCCGTCGAGGGCAAAGAAGACGGTCTGGTGGTCGTCGGCTTGTGGCCAAGCCAGGTGCTCACCGAGTTCATGCTCGAGAGCATCGAGAAGGGTGACATTGGACTCGACCAGCAACACGCCGAGACGCCGCTGTATACGGGCCGAGTGATCGCCGCCCTCGCCGCCGACGGTGCTCGTGCCGAACGTAGCGGTCAGGTGTTCACCACCGCCGAGCTGGCAGTGCACTACGACATTCGCGACGAACGCGACATGCAGCCCATCGGCAAGCGCAACCCCACCATGTTTCGCGAACCGGTCGAGTCGGTCAAGTCACCCTTCGGCTGACCCGCAGAGCCGTAGAGCCGTGTCAGCTTTCGGGTAGCGCGGCGGTGATACAGATTTCGACGAGTAGACCGGAGCGAGCCATATGAGCTTCGACGCAGGCGCGCGCCGGGGCATGTCCATCGGGCACCCACGCATTCCAGACCTCGTTCATTAGCGCAAAGTGGTTGTCGATGTCGCGCAGATAGATCGTGGCTGACAACAGATGCTCGTTGTCGGTGCCTGCTTCGATCAACAGAGCATCGATGCGTGCCAGCGTCGAACGCGTTTGCGCTTGGATATCGGCCTCGGGATCCTCGGCTACCTGGCCAGACAGGTAGACGGTGCCTCGGTTGATCACGATGGCACTGGCACGAGCAGATGGACGAATACGAGAGATGGTCACGGACCAAGCGTAGGACGCGCTGACATTGGCGTACTTATCGGCCACACTTGAGCTTCTGGGTCATTTCGAATTTGGTAGGCCTGCTGGCCTAGTCCTTGCGAATCGTGGTGCGACAAATGTCTCACTTTGGTAGACAGGATTCCCTAGAGGTCGATGCAGGTTCCTCACACTTGCTAGGAGGCGTAATGTTCAAGCAGCAGAAGCGACGGGAAGAGCGGAGTCGGATGGCGGCGCAGAAGGATCGCGAAATCGAGCGCTTGAAAGCCGAAGTGACTCGACTCGAAACCGCACTGCAAGAGGCGATTGCGGCCTCCGAGGATGTACTCATCGACCTGCGCCGGGTGAAGCGTGAACGCGCCCAGCTGGTAGCGCAAGCAGCATCGGGATTCGCCGACGCGTGGCTGAACAGCGATGATGTGTCCAGCGGCGTCGAAGACTTCTTCACCGATGGCCAGGTCGACAAGCGCGCTCGGCGCTGGTTGCTATCGACCAGCTAAGAGGCCGAGCGGGTAGGACCCAACAGGGTCGTTGCCCGTCACGCTCAGTGAGCGAGGCCGTGGCCCAGCGGCCCGTAAGCGCAGCGAACTAGAGCGCAAACGCCGCAGACCTGACGCCGCAGGACTAGCCCTATCCGCAATCGACCAGCTAGGCAGAGCCATCCCGTGCTCGATCTGAGCGAACGTGGCCGATTGCGAACACGGTGGCGAAGATCACTATCCAGGTCAACGGGTTCTTTGCAAACCTGATCAGGGTTTGCGCAGCCTCCTCTGTTGCCGGCACTCGAATCGCGACCATGGCCGCAGCCGCAACCACTCCAACCACCAAGCTCACGGTGCCAGCAGAGAGCAATACGGCTGAAACAATGATGTGGCGTCGACTTCGCACGCCCCGCTCGCCAGTGGCGAAGAGGTCGACAAGACACAGCACCGATGCTCCGGTGGCGTAGGCGATCATCCAGCGGGTCGACCATGGCATCTCCTGGTAGGGCGTGGCCCAACCCTTGCGGCGCAGGAAGCGCGAGACGCGATCGGTGATACCGGGGATCAGGCGAAGTCCGCTCAACATCAGCACGGCGTCGATGAGTTGGGTGGTGCCCCAGAAGATGAATCCGGCGACCATGGCTCCGGCAACCCCTGCCAACCCGGCTGACCAAGATGATCCGTCGTCGATCTGGTCGAACACCCAGGTGACGATCGGCGGGAGCAGAGCGTCGTTACCGAAACCCCACTGAAACGCCATCCATCCAAGCAATGCGATGACACCGAGCAGAGCAAGCCCAGACGATGCCCCCAGATCATTCTTGACGGTTTGCCACAACGACTCCTCTGGCGGATCGTGTGCGCGAGATGTGCTGGTCACGGCGTGAACGGATTTGACTTGACTGTGCGGCCCCCGACCTGCCGCTGTTCTTTGGTAGCTGGCGACGGCGGTGCCTGTCCCCGATGGAGGTCCATCAGTCGGTGAGCCCGAAGTTCTCGGCTACGGCGGGGTCTGCTTGGGCGAAGCGAATCAAGTCGACGTCGGCTTCGGATGCGTCGCCCAGGCTGTGATGCTGGTGGTAACCACGAAACGTGGTTTTGGTCATATCGACGGCGAGCTCGGGCAGTTCGCTGATGCGATCCGCCCACGCCTGCACGGTTGTATCCAGGTCGGCGTCGCTCACACAGGCGTGCGCAGCAGCCCAGTCGGCAGCAGTGGCTCCGGTGATGCGATCTGACAGCATGACCAACTGACGGGCACGGGCAGTGCCGATCTCCTGCGCCAAGCGCGGAATGGCTGCCCAGGTGAGTGGCACGCCGAGTTCGACTTCGGGCAGGTACCAGGCGGTGTCGGGAGTGGTGATGCGAAAGTCGCACGACATCGCCAGGCACATACCGCCACCAATCGCATGCCCCTGCACTCGAGCGATCGTCGGAATCGCACAGTTCTCGATCGCCCGACATGCCCGTCGACCCAGGTTTGCGTGCCAGCGCTTTCCTCGGTCAGATGTGGGGTAATCGGGGTCGGGGTCCGGGCTGCGGTCGGCGCCCACGCTGAACGAACGGCCGCGCCCGCCGAGCACGACGACGCGGGCATCGTGTTCGAGTTCGAGCGCAATGAAGAGGTCGCCGATCTCTCGCAGCATGATCGAGTCTGTTGCGTTGAGTTTGTGAGGCCGGTCGAGCCACACGTGCAGCACGGGACCGACCCATTCGGAATCAAGTGTCGTGTACCCGGCGGTGAGATCATGGCTCATGGCGCTTGTCTACTAGCAAAGCAGGCAGCCGTCACAGCTTGAGAGTCTGATCGCGTCGCACCGGCTGCGGATCGCGCCAGGCATCGGCCCGGGCACGAGCGGGAACTCGCATCGGCTCGTCGAAATGAACTGCCGATTGGGTCAGCGTTTCGAAGCCCGATGTCGGCTCTATCCGAGCAGGACTTCCGGGCCCGCCGACAGCCTCACGGCGCGCAATTCCGCCCGGGTTCTCCGCGATCGTTTTTGGGACATTGGTCGCTGTTCAGGCACTTTCAAATCGTTTGCTTGGATGGGGCGGAATGTCTTGCGTTGGACAGTGACGTATGCGACCCTTGCGTGCAAGCGAGGCTCGAAAGCGGCGGTCTCCTGAGCGAGAAAATAAGAGGCACGGTGGAAATCATCGCCAGTCATTGCCGCGGTCGAACCTCGAGTTGCACTCTTCAGTGATCTGCACGGGCCGGCGAAAACATTGCTCGGACAATGCGTCGGCCCGTGCCGTTTCTTGTCGAAGTCGGGTCGTTTCCCGACACTGACCGGCTCGACCTCGATGTGTTGGTGTGCATCGAAGCATTCGACGCCGAAACCCATATCACGGGCGACGACCACAGTTCGAATGTCAGTCTTGTCTGCGAGTTCGAACTGCGCTGATCTCGGCTCTGGGCGACGGCGCTGTCGGCTGGGTTGTCGATGTGGTGGGGCAGCCTGCTCTACTCTTGACCTGATGTCGACCGACCCTTCGCTGTCGCCGCCCGAGGAGACCCTCTTACTGGAGCCTCGAGACAGTCTCAGAACGCAAACGTTCACGCTCGCGTTCGTGCTGATTGCGGTGAGTCTCGTTGCATTCCCGTTCCTCGGGCTCCAATGGGCGATCGTGATTTGTGTGGCGGTGCTACTGCTGTTCCTGCTGGGGTCCAGAAACTCGGTCATCGCAGCAGTGAAATGGAAGCAGCCGTCTTTGCAGGTCTCGTCTACTCCCTACGACCTGGGGTCCACGCCCACGGTCGTCTATTGCCGGCGACCAAAGCGTGTCAGGGACATCTCGCCCTTCAACGTCGAGTGCCTGCTGGTGTGCGAGGAGAAAGTCACCTACAGGCAGGGAACCGACACCAGGACCGACAAACGACGGGTGTTCGAGCGCCGCTTCGACGGTACGGGCGAAGGATCCACTGAGGGCCTGGTGGCAGAACTCGAGCTCGAAATCAGCGCTCATATGGGTGCTCCCTCGCTGGACCTGCCGAACAACGAGGTGGTCTGGTTCGCCGAGTTTCGTATTTCTGACGCCCAGCTGCCTCGCGATGAACATACCTTTGTGATCAAGGTCGCTCCTGTGCTCGACCCCGCGCATCGGGTCGGGCTGCAGGACACCTGACAGGATGTAAATGATGCAACTCGAACTCGATGACATAGTGTGTCCCATCGGGCATCACTTTCGGGGAACGTTGACTCGTCAGCCCGACGCCGACGGGCTCTCGTCGACGTCCAAGGCTCGCTCGGTTCGGCTCGTGTTGCGCATGTACACCGAAGGCCGCGGTGACACCGACCGAAGTGAGATTGCCGGCCTGAACTTCGACCTCCAGTCTCATGGCGGGTTGAGCGTGCCGTTTGCGCTGGCGGTGCCCGAGGGCAGCCCAATCTCCTATGACGGCACGCTGATTCGCATCAAGTACGAAATCGAGGCCAAGGTCGATCTCAAGCTGGCTCGCGACGAGAAGTTCGCCCGGCAGGTGTTGGTGGTCCCGGAGGGCGGCATGGGTGTCTATGATCGGCCGCATCCCCTGCCCCGTCTCGCCTCATGATCGTCGACCGGTATGTCGCTCACGGGCTGCAGGCCAATCCTTTTGCGGTTGGTAGCCAAGGAACGGGCGCCCAGTTCTTTTTCGTCGAGCGCGATCTGCCCGACCCACCGCTCGCGTCATCGTGCACGCTGGTGCAGGTCATAGGTGACAAGGGCGCTGGCAAGTCGACTCAACTCGAGTGCTGGCGCCGCCGTGCGCCGGGCCCGTATCACTACGTGCCGCCGCGCCCCTATCGCAGCCGATGGGCTCGACCCCCGGTCGAGCAGCGTGTGTACGCTGATGAGATCGACCGCATGCCAGCGCTTCTCCGTTGGCGATGGATGCGCAAGTTGGCTTCGAAGGGAGCAACCGTGATTGCAGGTACTCATGTCGATCTCGAGTCGGTGGCCAAGCGTGCTGGTTTGTGCGTGGTCACCCATCGGCTTGGTCCGGCTGATCTCGCCACCGTTCGTGCGGTACTCAGCGAGCGGGTGCGCCGGGCGGCTGTCCATGGCATCGCTGCCCCGGCGTTCGAGCTGACCGAGGCCGAGATGGTCGACATTCATCAGCGCTGCGATGGGTCGCTTCGAAACGCAGAGATTCTCGCCCACGAGGTGGTAGCTCGACGCGTTCGGGCCGAGGAGCAAGTGAGTTCGTCGCTGGTTGCACGGGCGATGCGATCATGAAGCTTGCGCTCTCGCTTCCTCCGTTCGGGCACCTCAGCGATCCTTCTCTC